>Ga0209506_1000848_pt1 | contig 36311 bp, 29 predicted proteins | sample AD_JPNHG2_MetaG_FD_184409 | JGI IMG/M metagenome (GOLD analysis project Ga0209506, IMG submission 184409) | Active sludge microbial communities of municipal wastewater-treating anaerobic digesters from Japan - AD_JPNHG2_MetaG (SPAdes) (version 2) | ecosystem: Engineered > Bioreactor > Anaerobic...
TATTTCCATTCTCCTGAGGCATTGTCGTAGCGGAGCATTTGCTTGTCGGCAGGTGCAGTGGTCGGCAGGGGTTTATCGTACAATTTATTGGCATTCCAGATGTGTTTGTTACTGTCTGCATTGATGACGGTTCCGCTGATGGTGATGCCGCTTCCTGAGGTGTAATTGGTTCCGGCATCGGCAGCAGGAGCCCATTCGGTACCGTTCCATTTCAGGACCTGTCCATTTGTAGGAGCAGTGGTGGAGACATTGTTGCCTTGCAGTTTACGTGCATTCCAGAGAGCATTGTCATTCTGAGCGGAAAGGATACCACCAGAAATGGTGAGGCCGGTTCCGTAGTTGACTTCGAGTTCACCTGAGGTAAATTTTAAACCGCTGTTGGCTGAAATTTTAGCACTGACTACGTTAGAAGTAATATCAATTCCGTTACCGGCAGTATAAACATAATTGGCTTCATCGACATATTTCCATTCTCCTGAGGCATTGTCGAAGCGGAGCATCTGTTTATCAGCGGGAGCTGAGGTGGGAAGGGGTTTGTCATATAATTTACTGGCATTCCAGATGTGTTTGTTGCTGTCGGCATTGATGACGGTTCCACTGATGGTAATTCCGCTTCCACCGGTATAAGTGGTTCCGGTATCGGTAGCAGGTGTCCATGAGGTTCCATTCCATTTCAGGACCTGTCCGGAAGAAGGAGCAGTGCTGGCAACATTTCTTCCCTGAATTTTAACCACGGTAGGATTTGGATAAGTTCCTGAAAGATCTCCTCCGGCTGCTGTAGTATTGGTTATATCATCAGAGGCATCCGTATCACCTGTATTGGTAATGGTAATGGTACTGCCCGACTGGCTGATGTTGATTCCGGTGCCTGCTACAAAGGTAGTCGTACCTGTATTTGCAATGGTTCCGGGTGTCCATCTTGCATTTACAGAATCATAAACAAGAACCTGATTATTTCCAGGAGTAATGGTTGAAACAGTTATATTCTGAATTTTATTGGCATTCCAGATTGCTCTGTTGCTGTCGGCATTGATGACGGTTCCGCTGATGGTGATACCGCTTCCACTAGTATAAGCTGTATTGTTATCGGTAGCAGGAGCCCATTCAGTACCGTTCCATTTCAGAACCTGTCCGCTGGAAGGAGCAGTGGTGGAGACATTGTTGCCTTGCAGTTTTCTTGCATTCCAGAGTGCACTGTCATTGAAAGCTGATAATACACCACCTGAAAGATTCAGCCCTGTTCCATAATTAATTTCGAGTTCGCCTGAGGTAAATTTTAAACCGCTGTTGGCTGAAATTTTAGTACTGACAACGTTAGAAGTAATATCAATTCCGTTACCGGCAGTATAAACATAATTGGCTTCATCGACATATTTCCATTCTCCTGAGGCATTGTCGAAGCGGAGCATCTGTTTATCATTGGGAGCAGTGGTGGGAAGGGGTTTGTCATACAATTTACTGGCATTCCAGATGTGTTTGTTGCTGTCGGCATTGATGACGGTTCCGCTGATGGTGATGCCGCTTCCACCGGTATAAGTAGTTCCGGCATCGGCAGCAGGAGCCCATTCAGTGCCATTCCATTTCAGGACTTGTCCGCTGGAAGGAGCAGTGGTGGAGACATTGTTGCCTTGCAGTTTTCTTGCATTCCAGAGTGCGCTGTCATTGAAAGCTGATAATACACCACCTGAAAGATTCAGCCCTGTTCCATAATTAATTTCGAGTTCGCCTGAGGTAAATTTTAAACCACTGTTGGCTGAAATTTTAGTACTGACAACGTTAGAAGTAATATCAATTCCATTACCGGCAGTATAAATATAACTTGCTTCATCTACATATTTCCATTCTCCTGAGGCATTGTCGAAGCGTAGCATTTGTTTATCATTGGGAGCAGAGGCGGGAAGGGGTTTGTCATACAAACTGGCGGCATTCCAGATGTGTTTGTTGCTGTCGGCATTGATGACGGTTCCGCTGATGGTGATGCCGCTTCCACCGGTATAAGTAGTTCCGGCATCGGCAGCAGGAGCCCATTCAGTACCGTTCCATTTCAGGACCTGTCCGCTGGAAGGAGCAGTGGTGGAGACATTGTTGCCTTGCAGTTTTCTAGCATTCCAGAGAGCGCTGTCATTGAAAGCTGATAATACACCACCTGAAAGATTCAGCCCTGTTCCATAATTAATTTCGAGTTCGCCTGAGGTAAACTTTAAACCGCTGTTGGCTGAAATTTTAGTGCTGACAACGTTTGAAGTAATATCAATTCCGTTACCGGCAGTATAAACATAATTGGCTTCATCGACATAATTCCATTCTCCTGAGGCATTGTCGAAGCGGAGCATCTGTTTATCATTGGGAGCAGTGGTGGGAAGGGGTTTGTCATATAATTTACTGGCATTCCAGATGTGTTTGTTGCTGTCGGCATTGATGACGGTTCCGCTGATGGTGATGCCGCTACCTGAGGTGTAGATCGTTCCGGCATCGGCTGCTGGCGTCCAGTTGGTCCCATCCCATTTAAGCACCTGGCCGGTTACCGGAGCGGATGTGGAAACATTTCTTCCCCTGATTTGGGCTGCATTCCAGAGATCTGTGTTGTTATCGGCACTGATGGTTGTTCCTGTGATAATGATTCCTGTTCCTGCCGTGTAGGAAGTGCCGGTTTCATCAGCAGCTTCCCAGCGGGAATTACCTGAATTCCACTTTAGTATTTGACCGTTCAAGGGGGTAAGGGGAGTTACTACATTGGTTCCTGAAATTTGTCCGGCATTCCAGATGGCCTGATTGTTTGTTGCGCTGATTGTATTCCCTGTAATATTGATGCCTGCACCGGCAGTATAGGAAGAGCCTGCACTATCGTTGGCAAGCATCCATGAATTTGCTGATGAATTCCATTTAAGAATCTGTCCGTTTGAGGGGGCTGCATTTGTAACATTTTTTCCCTGTATTCTGATAACATTCAGGTTGTTATATGCACCAATGACATCTCCCCCTGCCATTTTCCAGGAGGCATTTCCGTTATTGTCCGACATCAGAACAGCTCCATTCAAAGCTCCTGTGGGTAACTGGAATTTGGTAACTTCCAGTTTAATCGCTTTAATTGAATCAGGATTCATGTATTTTGGAATGGTAAAACCGCTCTTGACCGAGTCGGCATAAAGTGCGTAAGGGACGGATAACAGTCTGTTGGTTCCCATTGGAATAAGGCCGTTTCCGAAATCTACTCTGACTTCTATAAAATAGGTGGCTATTCCCCATGGAATTTTTGCAAAGGAAGAATACTGTCCGTTTCCGGTGGATTTTCCTTCTCCTATGACCAGGTCAAACAGTCCGAATTCATTGGTTTTTACGGAATGTCCTTCCTGCCAGGCAATTGGCCCGGTAGCAGTCCCTGAGCGTATGGTAATTTCAACAATGAGGTTTCTGTTGACAATTGCCCTCCCATTGAAATCGCGTGCAACTGCTTGATAATTAAATCCTTTTGGTATTCCCTGAGCATAAGTTGTTAACCTTCCGCCAGTGAGGGTCAATACCAGTAATAAAAGATTTAACAAGTATATTTTCTTCATAAAAAGAATTTTAGCTTAGTTAATTTTAATGACTTTAAATTCAGCAAAAGAGGCTGATTTTTCCGGGGAATAAATTCTGACAAAATAATTTCCTCTGCTTAGTGAGGTCAGGTCAATAATGAAAGTGATTCCTGATGCATTGGGTATTGTTTCAAATGAAATGTTTACTGTCTGTCCTAAGTTATTGTAAACCAAAATATTAATGTTTGAAAACTCCCCTTCTCCGGTCAGGTTTACATGAACAAAGTCGGTGGTTGGGTTGGGATAAGCATTAATGGTCAGGTTGTCCGGAAGATGATTGGAAATATCTGATAAATAAAGATTGGGGGGCTGCTGAAATCCCTGAGTAAGGATGAATGATCCCGACCTGAGAGTGGTTACCGCCAGTTCCCCGACCGTAAACGAAAGTCTGTATTCTCCGGCTACCAGATCTTTTCCTGCAGAGGCAATGACAGTAGGTGCCAACTGCTGCGAAAAGCATGTCTGCATCAGGAGAACAGCAAAAAATAATACCGATAGTTTTTTCATATCATTTCTTATTTCCAAAGATATATCCAGCCAAAAATTCCGTTTTCTTTAAGTGTGTTTTTCACTTTCAGGGCATCATTGTAGGTGGCATATTTGCCTACATAAATATAGTAAAAGTCGCGGACTTCGTTGTAAATCATCTTGACTTCGAGGCCTTTGAGTGCCCATAATTCTATGGCTTTTCTTGCATTTTCAGGTATTTTGAAAGCTTCGACCACTACGAAAAACTGTCCGCCAACTTCTTTCAGCTTTTTCTCAATGTCTGCCAGCTCTTCATCTATTTCTTTTTGCTTGGAGGCCTGTTGCTCTTCGGCAAGGGTTTTTACGTTTGCCATTTCGAGTTCAAGCTCTTCGAGGCGTTGCTGAAGCAAATCGAGTTTGGCTGTCATCTTTTCCTTATCCTTGGCATGTTCTTCTTTTGCTTTTTTCAGGTCGTTCTGGGTGGTGGCGGCTACTTGTGCCAGGCTGTCTGATTTTTCAGTCAGGTCAAGAATGTCTTTTTTCATTTTCTTTATGCCTTTGCCGATGAATACGCCCATGTTGATTTCATGGGTACCGTTGGAATATCCGGTCATCTTATTGGTGCCGAGAAGTTCATAGGTGTAGTTTAATACCATCAGATTGTTCAGGTTGAGTCCTGCACTGATCCCCAATGCACCTTCCTTGCGGTAGGAAGCCCCAAGCCAATATTGACCTTTGTATTTGAATAAGGCAGCAAATTCATAATTGACAGGGGCATACTGGGTCAGCCTGACGATAGCAAAAGGTTCAATGCCAAAATTATCGTTGATATTGAAATCATAGGAAGCATGAAACAGAAAATGACGTTGGAGCAGGTACTGGTCAATATTGTTTTCATAGTTATAACGGCTCTTATTTCTCATGATGAACGGAGAAGCGGCTCCAATGTTCAATCCTTTAAACTGGTAGAGGAGAGAGGCTCCTGCATTAAAAGCCGATTCACTCTGAGTGATACGGTTTTGAATTATCGGGTCGTTGATATCGTCAATAACCGAATTGGTGAGGTCAATGCTGTGTTCGACAAACTTACCGGCAAGGCCAAAACTGAGGGTATGTTCATCTGCCAGTTTCAGGTGGTATGCATAAGACAGGGATAAATAAAGCCTGTTGAAAAAACCAGCCTGATCGGAAATCACTTCACCGCCAACGCCAACATTTGGCCAGAGCGGAGAAGAAATACTCAGCCTGCGGGTCAGAGGAGCTCCCTTTATTCCCGTCCACTGATTCCTGTATCCGGCAAAAATATTTACCAGATCACCACTTCCTGCATAGGATGGAGAAAGGGAGTATTTGTTGATGAGATATTGATTGGTCAGCGGAAGACTCTGTCCGAAAACCATTGTGCCTGCCACCAGCAAAAAGAATAATGAAATGCCTATGTTTTTCATTTATGTAAGTTTTTAATATTCAACCAAATTACCTTAAAATATTGATAGTACCTCTAAATACAGTATTTTGTTTTGTTTTTACCACATAATAATAGGCGCCTTCGGGAATTTCTTTTCCATCCCGTGTTCCATCCCAATCGTTTTTATAGTCCTTTGAATTGTAGATGACGTCACCGTAGCGGTTAAAAATGGTAAGCTCGACAGGAGAATAATAGCCTAAGTCTCTGATAATCCAGTAATCATTAATATTATCGCCATTGGGAGTAATCACATCCACTGCCACGAATTTATCGACTTTTATCACTTTGACCACAGCAGAATCGCTGATCTGGCAGCCATTACTGTCAACTACTCTGACTTTGTAAACACCTGTCTGATTGACGGTTACGGCAGGAGTAAGCGGGCCGTGCGACCAGATGGTGCTGTCGAAGGTTCCGTTAGCCGTAATCGTTACATCATAGCCGTCATAAAAAGTTGTCGGGCCGTTGAATCTAAGGGTGAGGGCAGGTTTGTTATAAACCGTAACAATCTTTGTGGCTGTATCGCGGCAGCCTTTGGTAGTCAGTGCAATCAAACGGATGGTGTAGCTGCCTGCGGTTTGATACAAATGTTTATGGTCATAAAGAATAATACCATCGGAACCATCTCCGTAATTCCAGAGGAAATTAAGAATGGTATCTGAAACGATAGTTGTGTTGTTCAGAATGCTGACTGAATCGCCATCACAGACATTGACAGCCGTAAAATCGGCATTTGGCTGAAAGTTAACCTTTACTCCCTTGATAACGAAGGATTTGCAGTTTTTGTTGGTAACAACTGTCAGTTTCACCAGGTTGACACCTGCTGTGCTGAATATTTTGGAGGGAGTCTTTCCCGAACTGTCGTCAACAGTGCCGTTGTTGTCAAAGTCCCAGTAATATTTAACTATCGGGTCAACTGCTGTTGAGGCATCATTGAATTTTGTCAATGAATTCTGACAGGTTTCTGAATAAGTGAAATCTGCTGCAGGGTTGGAATAAACGGTTACCATCTTATAGACGGTGGCATAAGTAGTCGTACTTGTCACTTTCATTCCGACCAGATATCCGCCCGGGCCGGGGAATTTATATTTTATCGTTGAACCAATGGTGTCAAAAACAAGGTCAGCATTAAAATCCCACTCAATTTGAACTATCGGGCTTCCGCTTTTCGAAGTATCAATAAACACCATAGAATCGCCACTGCAAACCGCATTGGCAATGAAACCTGCTTCGATGGGTGAATAAACCTGCATAAGGTGGATTACAGAATCCTGACAGCCATTGGTATGAGTAACAATCAGTTTGACTGGATAATTGCCGACAGCAGCATAGGAATGACTGGCATGGGTGGAAGTGGCAGTAAAACCATCGCCAAAATCCCACAAAGAAGTCAGGGAGGCAAGCGGAGTGGAAGCATTGTTAAATAAAAAGTTGTTCCCTGTAAAGTCCTGTGTAGAGTCGTTGACAACGTAGGCAGCTACGGGTGAGGGAAGTACAACAACAGTATAGTAGATGCTGTCCGAATCAACCGGAGTAATGACTTTTAAGCCGACATTGTAAGTTCCGGCAGCCGGAAAGCTGTAATTCACGGTAGGCGTGGATGCATCGTCAAACTTCCCGTCATTGTTGAGGTCCCAGAAAGTACTGACAATGGTCGTACAACTGACGCTCTTTTCGGTAAAAGTAAATGTGTTTCCATTCAGACATTGAGTATCACCTATTACTGTCATCCTTGCCTGCGTACTGTCGAACAAATATATTTTTTTTATCACTGAATCTGTGCAGTTGCTATCGGAAGTAGCAATTAATTTAACGTTATAGGTTCCGGCAGTTACATAGCCATAAGAAGGATTGGTGGAGGTGGAAGTACTGCCATCTCCGAAATCCCAGACATAAGAAAGCGTCCATGGGGATGGAATGGTTGACTGGTTGGTGAAACTGATGATATCGGTATAGCAAAACATGGTATCCGTTATCGAAAAATCAACGGAAGGCTGATCGTAAATTCTGGCGGTTACCACTGCCGAGTCTTTACATCCTTTATCGGATGTAGCAACAAGTTTTACAATATATGATCCGGTTGTGGCATAGGTGTAAGGCAGGGGTAAAGTGGCAGTGGAAGTACCTCCATCGCCAAATGACCAGAAGTAAGATAAGGTACCCGTTCCACCCAAAACAGTGCTGTTTGAGAAAGTAAACAAATTTCCTGACAGACATTGTCCGCTGTCGGAGGTGATGCCAAAGCTTACGGCAGGACTTGGATAGACATTGACAAATTTATAGACCGAATCGGTGTCGGAGGTGGTTATCACCATATAGCCGATTTTGTAAGTGCCGGGAGTTGTGAAGATATGTGTCAACGGATCGACATTGTTTGAATCACCGAAAGTACCGTCACCATTGAGGTCCCATGAACTGAAGATCTGGGCATCACAAAGAATCGAATTCCCGCTGAAAAGGAAAGAATTGCCTACCAGACACTGATCAGTATCGTTAATGGTAAAGTCGGCTTCCGTTTTGGGAACAATGGTAACTACCTTGGTAATGCTGTCCTTACATCCATTGTCGGATGTGGCTACCAGCTTCACATTGTAATCACCGAGGGCTCCATAAGTAGCAGTCGTATCGGTGGCGGTGTTGGTAGTTATGCCGTTTCCAAGGTCCCAGAAATAGGTCATCGTGCCTGAAGCAATTGTCGATTTGTTGGTATAGGTAAAGAAGTTTGACAGGCATTGACGGGGAAAGTCGATGTCAAATGCTGCTTTTGGAACAGGATACATGCTGACCTGTTTGTAAACTACATCGGTATCGGCATTGGAAATCACCTGAATACCAACGACATAAGTCTTATAAACAGGGAATAGCCATTTGACCGTTGCACCTGTTGCATCGGTAAAAGCCCCGTTGCTGTCAATATCCCAGTTAATCTGCAGGATGGTATTTGTGCTTGTCGAGGTGCTTGAAAGTGTTACAGAATCACCGAAACAAACATTAAGAAATACAAAATCAGCAACAGTTTGTGCTTTTGTAAGACTTATTTCTGAAAAAATAATCAGGAGTAAAACAAGATACTTTCTCATTATTTGTATTTTAAATTTTTACTAAAAGTCATTTAAACAAAGAACAAAATTAAATAAATTTTCATCTTTAGCCAAAAAAGTCAAAAATTTTAACAAAATCAAAGTAAATTTTGAAGTGCAATGTACAAAATAATTTCTTATTAGAACTCAAAACATTATTTACCAACATTTTACCGACAATGGTTTAATTCGTTCAATATTAAATTGGTAACTTTTAATCAGTTTCATTTATGTAATCAATAATATCAGCCCATAAAAGCAATTTAAGATTTTCTTCGGGGGGTAAAACGGGTTTAGTCAGCAAATTGACCATTTCGGGAATGATATGAATGAGCAGGAATACTTTTAATTGTAGCTCAAAATCCTCTTTATTTTGTAATACTCCCTTTTCTTCCAGAAAATGTTTCAGATATTCAAGATCCTGAATCAGGTTGTCGGAGTCAGGCTGTTCAGGGCTTTCTGCTGCATGGAAAATAAAATCAAAAGAGTCAAAAAACAAGGGATAAAAGGTTTCTGCATGTTCAAAATTATTAAAAATGACTCTATCGCCTGAACGTCCTATATTATCAGGAACAATTTTTCTGACCGACAGTCCCGATTCTATTGTCATGTCCGGGTCTGATTCGTCAAAGTATTTGACCAGTGCAGTATAAATCTTTACAAAATTGATGATACTCAGTCCGTTGGGGAACATTTTTTTATCAACACGGGATTTAATGAAAACAAGGTTCTCGTGTAAATTCTCATTCCGCCAGAGTTTGGAGATTTTTGTTTTTCCCCGCTGACTGGCCGACAGCTCATGGAGTGCCTCTTCCAGCAAAACATATAGTTTTGAATTCCATTTATAGAGTTCGTGCTGGCCGAAACTTTCTCTGAATTCCAGCAGGTATTCCTGCCTGACACGACTGATAACCGGAATTTCTGCCCTTGTCAGCACCAGATCCTGAAGTTCGCTTAAAAGTTCATATTCATGCTCCAGTTTTTTCTTGCCCTCCGTATTCCATGCTTTTTTAATTAAAAATGCTGTTTTTTTGCTGTCATAAAACCTGAACCTGACAATTCCATCCTGATATTTGGAAAATTGAACGGAATAACTGTCAAAGTGTTGCTGACTGAGGCTTTCAAAGAGGTAGCGCTGGCGAATCATGAGTTGTATCCTGCCGTGTGCAAATTTTTTAACGTTTCCCAGTTTCAGCATAAAGTATTTCCATGTATATGGAAAAACGGAAAAAAAGTTATTTAAATCAACCAGAGATCTGGCTTTATCCAAATCGTGAAAAAAGTCGGTAACCCTGTGATTTTCACTTACTATCCAGTTGATTCGTTTGTATTCATCCTGGAAATAATATAGGTCTTTATGGTAAAAATCCATGGAAGTTTCAGTACCCGGGCTAAATGAAATAATGGCTTCAACATATTGGAAATTAAGCGGAAAGCTGAAAGTATTGGCTCCGGAAACATTTATCAGATAATACTTTTTCTGGTAGGCAGCGAGCTTTTCTACCTGATTTCTTTTGACGAGATAAACGAATTCTGAAGGGAAATTCTTTTTCACGCTGCCGCCCGGATCCAGCACAAAGACCGGATAATTATTTTCAAAAAATATCCTGCTGAGGGCATAAAGTTCCTTTTCAAAAATTTTCATGAGCGGAATACTGAATTAATTGCAAAGATAAGTACTGCTCTGAATCTAAGGTGAAAATAATCAAAAAGTCATGACCAGCCGGAGCAGAAAAGTAATTCCGGTTTGCGGGTGATAAGGGGGAATATATCCGTAAGGATTCTGTATAAAAGGTTGAAGATCAGATATGGGGCGTACACCCGATCCTGACTGACGTCCCATCGTAACATATTGTGTATTCAGCAGGTTTTTAATGATAATCTGCGGGTCGAATTTAATCCCGTTCCAGAAAACATTTTTAACGGTAAAAGTAAAATTAAGCAGCAAACGTCCATCAAGGTATCCGTCCGGGTCGTCTTCCGTTACATAGTCATATCCCGCCATGGCAAGTCTTTCAGGCGTTTTGGGATAAAAATAAAGATTGGTTGAGGGCGCTTTCACCCTCCCCGTATAATTGGCTCTCAGGTTGAAATTGAACTGGTCGTGGAGGTTGTAATTGATCGATGCATTCAGCTTATGCATGGCGGTATTGTCAATCCAGACAAAATAATCCCTGAAAGTAAAGGAATAGTTCAGCGAAAATATCATGGGTCTGGTAATCTGAAAGTCAGCAAAAAAGGATAATCCTGATATGTTGGTATTACCTGAATTCTGGTAATAGGTTTCTTTTTCGCCATTGGGGCCAATGGGTACGGTAAGTGTATCAGGGTTGGGAGCCACTTCAATCAGGTCTTTGATGGCTGAATAATACACATTTGCCCTCAGGTTCAGACGCTTGTTGGTTTTAATGGCTATTTCGAGTTCGCTGGTGTTGATATATTGAGGTTTTAATAAAGGATTACCCCGCCATTCATCATATAGCTGAAAGATGGTGGGTGACTTAAAGGCTTTTCCGTTCAGCAGTTTGATGGATATGTTGTGCCATGGCTGAGAAACGATGGCTATCCTTGGAATAAAAACTCCTCCGAAATCGGCATCATAATCATATCTTAAGCCAGCTGTGAGGGTCATAAAATCTTTCAGTCTCATTTCATCCTGCACGAAAAAGGAGAGGTTGGCGGAATAATAAACCGGCACAACTGATTGTTTTTCATTTGGATAGGTCGAGCCAACAATGGTAGAATTAAAATCGGGCACTTCCCCCAGCCAGATACCTGTATATTGACGGGTCTGACTTTCAGCATGAAAACCGAAAATGAGTTCATTGACTTCCCGAATGTTCAGATTGAATTGTTGCTCAAACCGGATGGCACTTCCGTCTGATGTATAACGTTTATATTTGTCTGGCAATGTAAAATACACATTATCAATGCTCTGGTATTGATAGGTATAAACAAATCCTGTGGAGGGCAGTATTCTTGTATTGCGGTAGCTGAGCAGCGAGAGCGAATGCAAATGGCGGTTAATATCCATTTCATACTTGGTAAAAATAATTTTTCCGGTATGGTGTGCCCGGTAATCTATGCCGGGGGTATTGGCAAAATACTCATAACCCACCACTTCGCTCGACAAACCCTCGTCACGTGATGAAAAGCTGGCTCCCAGTGTAAAGTTACCATGATTGGCCAGAAATTTAAAATATATGTCATTGATGCTGTTGTCATATCCATCTGCAATTTTTTTTGTTTTTCCATACATATCGGTATCGTTTGGAATTTTTCCGTATTCCGTGGTGATGACCGAATCGGGTTCATAATTGTTATGAAAGTAATTGCCCGGGTCAGGGCTTTTCAGTCCTTTGTCTCCTTCACTGTAAAACCAGTTTCCCGTTACCTGAAGTTTCAGATTGTTTTTAAATTTTGCCGCATAATAGATTTCAGGGGAAAAAGTATTCCATGAACCATAGTTTATTTTTGCCTCGACCTGATTTTTCCTTCTGAGAATATCCGCATTTTTGGTAACGATATAGATAATTCCTGCGTAAGCATTAGCTCCGTAAAGAGAAGACCCCGGACCGTATATTATTTCTATCCGCTCTATATCTGTCAGCGAAAAATCATAACCTATATTTCTCATCCAACCGTTAGAGACATCATTCCGGATAACGCCATCGACAATGAGCAGCATATTGGTTTGCCCGACATCTGATATGCCCCGGCAGATAAAATGGGCAGGATATTCTCCCGCAGGCTGGCGTATGGAAATATCGATACCCGGAACATCTTCCAAAACTTCTTCAAGAGTCAGATATCCGCGCTTTTGTATCATTTCAGCTGTAATTACCACCACACTTCCAGCGGCTTCGTTCTTTTTCTGAACCTTTCGCGAAGCGGAAATGACCTCTGCATTCCACAACTGGTCGAATGCTGCACATTCGCTGCAGAAGGTTGTTCCTGAATCATGCTGTGCTTTCAATGAAAAATCAATAAAAAACATTCCCACCAGTAGGGCAATTGATGTAATAATTAGTCTCATAGCCAGTTTTTGGAGATTTTTTAAAAGCTGAAATTTAAAAGTTTTTTTGAAAAAATTTTTTTACTTCAAAATATCTTGTCTGCCTATTTTTGCCGTGAAAATCTCAGAAATGAACACACAATATCCTTATGTAACAAAACTGGATGTCAGGTATAAACAGCTTGAAATCATTGATATTCCAATGATTATTGAAGAATGCCGTCATCAGTGGTACAATGAAAGCCTTTGTCTGGTCAACAGCAGTGTGGTCAGAATAGGTATTGTGGAAGGTGAGTATCACTGGCACTTTCATGAAAAGGATGATGAATTTTTTCTGGTTCTTCAGGGTGAGCTAATCGTTGATACCCGTGAAAAAAGTTTTGTTTTGAAGCCTTTTCAGGGGATTACCATTCCAAAGGGCATGCTTCATCGTACCCGTGCTGAAGTAAAAACCGTTATGATGATGGTGGAAAATAAAGAGATTATCCCCACAGGAGAGGAAAAGTTGCCGGAGTAATACTTCTTGCTTTCTGACCGGATTATTGAGATTTTGACATCAACTTTCCGTTTTTCAACCGCAATGATACAAAAATCATCAGAAACAGAAGGATACTTATTCCATTGAATATCAGTGAAAAAGAGTTTTTATTGAGGGCAAGCAGGATGCCTGTCAGGGCAGAACCAGTCAACTGTCCGATACTGATAAAGATGGTCAGCATTCCCTGGCTGACAGCCCGGTCTTCAGCGGCAGTGTTGTTCAGCATGATATAACGCAGGGAGCTGCCGGATAATACGGAAGAACCCAGGCCGACCAGAACACCGCTCAGATAATACAGAAACAGGCTCGTGCCCGTAAAAGCCAGAAAAACAAATCCGGAAGAAAGTAAAATCAGGGCAATTAAGATAACAGGCTTAACCCCTGTTTTGTCAATCATCCTCCCGAAGACGGGAGAACCGAGTGCAGTTGCCAGCACAAACGGGGTCAGCATAAAGCTGGCTGTTGAAGGCTCAACGTTAAAATTACCCACCACAAATTTTGGAATAAAGACAAAACAGGCCTGAACCAAACCTGTAACCACCGCCAAAATGCCCGCAATAACAATCTGGTTATTTTTAAAAAAGCTGAATTTAATAATCGGAGAGGTGTTCTTTTTCTCAGAAAAAATCAACAGGATAAAGGCAAATACAGATACTGCCAAAGGTAATGAAACAGCTAACGATAACAGGGAGTGAAGGTTGTCTGCTTCAATATTGTTGATACCGAGTGTAAAGCCTGCCAGTGTTAGTCCCAGAAAAATAATTCCTGACCAGTCGATTCTGGAAACTTTTGCCGGGCTTTTGGATGGAAGGATGCGGAAGCTGAAATAGATGAGAAAAGCAGCCACAGGGAGATTGATAAAAAAGAGGGAATTCCATAGAAAATATTTCAGCAAAACGCCAGCGATAAAAGGGCCTATCAGAAATGCCAGTCCAAATACAGCTCCGATGGTTCCGAGTATTCTGCCACGTTTTTCGGGGGGAAACATATCGCCCACCAAAGCAGAGGCTACCGGAAAAATACCGCTGGCTCCCAAACCCTGAATGGCACGCCCTGTCAACAGCCATGGAAAGTTTTGCGTTAAGGAAACTATCACAGAGCCGAGGGCAAATACCGACAAAGCGATGACATAGATGTTTCTTCTGCCATAAATATCCGACAAGCGTGCGAAGAGTGAAATTCCCATCAGGTTGAACAGGATGTATATCGAAAAAATCCAGCCTGAGTATCGTGTTCCTATTTCCAGCGCTTTTTCAATGGAAGGAATGGCAGGCCCTACAATTGAAATATCGAGAGCACCCATCAGCACTCCGATAAAAAGGAGGGCTATTAACTTTCTTTGGGTTTTTTTATCCACTGATAATTGTTTTAATGTTTTTTTCGAAAAAAAAATGTGTCTTTGATTGGGAGGTGGAAAGTTACAAATTTAATTCCAAACCGTATCAATCATCAGCAAAGCAACGATTGAGAGCATATAAAAGTTGATGACGATGAAATATTTTTTAAGGCTTTCCTGTGCATATTTTTTTAAAACAAGTTTTGAAAAAAGAAAAATAATCAGAAGTGAAAGAAAAATAAGTCCCGTTTTGGCAAACAGTCCTGAAGACAAGCCTGTAAAAACCAGAGCCATTCCCGAAACAGCCATAGCCACAGCCCAGATAAAAGTAATTTTTTTCAGCTGAAAATCAGTATAAATACCCGTCAGCGAAGGGAATCCGGCCTGTTCATATTGTTTGCCATACTTGAGCAGGAGCAGCCAGAAATGGGGTACCTGCCAGATAAAAAAGAAGAAACAGAGATACCAGAGGGCGGGGTCAGCCAGGCTTCCTCCGGCTGCTGTCCAGCCAACTGCGGGGGGAATAGATCCGATTACCGAGCCGGGTACAACTGCAAATGCGGTAACTTTTTTCAGGTTGGTATAAATGAGGTTGTACCAGATAAGCGCCAGCGCAGCCAGTGCCATGGGAATAAAACCTGATGATTGCCAGAGCATCCACAGGCCTGAAAAACTTAAAATAAATGCGTAAGTAACTGCAAACCTGTACGATATTCTTCCTGAAGAAAGCGGACGCTCTTTGGTCCTCTCCATGAGGGCATCCTTTTTTCTTTCCTGTATCTGATTGATTACCGCAGAACCGCATGCCGTCAGAAACAGCCCCACAACCGGCCATATCATGTCTGGAGAAAATCCGTGGTGAAAAATCACATATCCTGCTGTGGTTGTGATGGTTACGGCTATGGTAATTCTGACTTTCGCCAGCTCAAGAAGATCTGAAATAAATGAGGGTTTATTTCTTTTCATGAAGTTGTTTAAGGTATTCTATGATCGCCTTCAGTTCATCTTCTGTTATCTGATCCTTATACGATACCATGGTGCCCTTGTTAAAGCCTTCCACAACCTCTGCCCCCGGATCGTAAACAGAACGCCTGACGTAGTCTTCATCCGGCACAATGCTTTTCTTTTTCCCGTCAGCAATGACCGTTTTGGGGGAATCAAACACATTTTTGAAAGAGGGCCCAACGAGTTTTGAACCATCCAATGAATGGCAGGCAATACAGGCATTCTTTTTAATGATCTGGAGACCCAGCGGTTCGACATTCGCACTGTCAGCTTCTTTTTTATTGTACCATGCCATGAACTCTGGTTCAGGTACTACTTTGACCGTTCCGAGCATATAGGCATGATTCAGACCGCAATATTCGGCACATAAAATATCATATTCGCCAGTTTTATCAGCCTTGAACCACATATAGTTTTCTTTTCCCGGCACCACATCTTCCTTAATTCTGAAAGCAGGCACATAAAAACTATGAACCACATCGGGTGAATACAGATTGAGTTTGATGGCTTTTCCCTGCGGAACCACCAATATATTGCTGCTGTATTTACCGTTCGGGTAATCGAATGTCCAGCTCCACATCCTGCCTGTTACCTTAATTTCCATGGCACCTGCAGGTACCTTGCGTGAAGGTGTGTACCCCAGCCAGCCTACGATAAACATGACCAGTACCAATATGGTGGGTATGACCGTCCAGGTAATTTCCAGCCGGCTGTTGTCTTTTATATCAACGGGTTTGGGATGCCGTTTTTTATTGTATCTGATGACAAAATAAACCATAAAAAAGGTTATTCCCAATAAAAACAGCATGCTGATGCCGAAAATTACTGCAAAAGCAAGGTCAACATTTTTGACATGATCAGTTACTGCGGAAAACATATTATTTCTTTATCTGAATGAATAATCAACAAAAGTCAGCACAATAAAGGCAATAAAAACAAGCATCACAAGCCCCAGCATCATGCTGAGTATTTTTTTGTCAAACTTCAGGTGCATGAAGTAAATGGCAACGATACTTGCTTTCAAGGTGGCAATCAGCAAGGCGGCAAAGACAACAAAATTCTTTAAATCAACCAGTACTGAACTTACCGTCAGCAGGGTCAGTACGAGTAAGCCTACCCAAACCCACAGGTGAAGGCTAAAAGGAACGATATGATTTTTTTCGTGATTCATCATCTTCGGATTTAATGGATCAGATAAAATAAGGGGAAAAGATAAATCCAGATCAGGTCAACCAGATGCCAGTAAAGGCCACCGTTTTCGTGGAAAACAAAATTATCGTGGGTAATTCGTCCCTGCCGGATACGTGCAATGACAAACAACAGCAGAATACTACCCACCACAACGTGAAGTCCGTGCAGGCCTGTCATGAAATAATAGAGATAAAAGAAAAGTTTTTCTCCCGGAGGCAGGCTCATGTAGTGTTCCATGCCGGGGAACAAACCATGCTCTATTTTATGACTCCATTCAAAGTATTTGTTGACCAGAAAAACAAGGGCAAAAACAATGGTCATCCACAGCAGGCCTAAAGCAAGCTTTTTTTTGTTTTTCTGAATGGCACTGATCGAAAGGGCTACCGTCAAACTGCTGGTGATCAGTACGATGGTATTGACAGTTCCGATAAATACATCGAGTTCACTGCCTGCATGGGCAAATGCCTCTGCATTCATGAACCTGTAAATGGAATAAACAAGGAACAGGCCTCCGAAGAGCAACAGCTCGGTAAACAGGAATATCCACATTCCCATTTTTGAGGCCGCATCGTCTCTGTGTACACTCATAAACTTATGATGATTATTCTTTATACTCATAAGGCCCTTCCGTCACATGCGGAATTTCCTCAAAATTTTCCGTAGTGGGTGGGGTATCGGTCTGCCAGTCGAGTGTCAGACCGTTCCATGGGTTTCTCCCTGCTTTCTCTCCTCTTCTTGCTCCATTTACAAGATTAACAATCATCATGATCAAACCTGTAATCAATATCCAGGAGCCTACCGTTGATACTACATGGAGTGGCTGATATTCAGGCAGATAATCGTAATATCTTCTGGGCATTCCCATCATTCCCAGAATGAACATCGGAAAGTATAACAACATAAATCCACTGATAATCACCCAGAAAGAAACAGTAGCCCTTTTGATGTTGTACATCCTTCCATATATTTTCGGGAACCAGTAGTGAAGAGCTGCCATGAAGGCAAAACCGGTTCCACCAAACATAACGAAATGGAAATGCGCCACCACAAAATAGGTATCATGTACATGAACATCTGTGGCAAGTGCACCCAGTACAAGTCCGGTCAGTCCTCCGATAACAAAGAGAAAGATAAATCCCAGCGAAAAGAGCATGGGTGGTTTGAGGTCAATGGAACCTTTGTAAATGGTTGCCAGCCAGTTAAATACTTTTATTCCGGAGGGTACGGCCACCAGAAAAGTCAGGAGTGAAAAAATCAGACGGGCAATTTCACTCATCCCGGAGGTAAACATGTGGTGTCCCCAGACAAAATATCCGATAAAGGCAATGGCAAGGCTGGAAAAGGCGATGGCTTTATAGCCGTAAATTCTTCTTCTTGAAAATACGGGCAATATTTCCGAGATAACCCCCATTCCGGGCAGAACCATGATGTAAACAGCCGGATGGGAATAAATCCAGAATAAATGCTGATAAAGTACCGGATCGCCTCCGAGGGAAGGGTCAAACAGTCCGATACCCAAAGCTCTCTCGGCCACAATCATCAGCAGGGTAATGCCTACCACCGGAGTGGCCAGCACCTGTATCCATGAAGTAGCATACAATGCCCAGGCAAATAATGGCATTTTAAACCAGGTCATTCCCGGAGCCCGCATGCGGTGAATAGTTGTCAGAAAATTAAGTCCGGTCAGAATCGATGAAAAACCAAGGACAAATGCTGCCAGCACGGCCATCGTAACATTGGTGCCTGTCTTCACACTGTATGGGGCATAAAAAGTCCAGCCTGTATCCGGAGGACCGTTGCCAACTACCAGTGTCAGCAACGCCAGGATCGCACCGGTCAGATAGAGATACCAGCTGAACAGGTTTAACCTGGGGAATGCTACGTCTTTTGCGCCCAGTAGCAGGGGAAGGCTGAAGTTGCCAAACACTGCCGGAATGCCGGGGATGATGAATAAAAAGATCATAATCACCCCATGCAGAGTGAAAAAACTGTTGTACCGCTGTGCATCCATGATGGTTTTACCGGGTGAAATCAGCTCAAGCCTCATCAATACACCCAGTGTGGCCGCTACCAGAAAGAAAAAAGCTATGGAATAGAAATACAGCAAACCAATCCGCTTATGATCGGTCGAGCCTATCCACCTGAATATTCCCTTTCTGCCTCCACTATCTTCATAAAAACTGATGTGTGTAGTCATAATATTGTTAATTAACCTGATCCGCTTTTTTCTTTTTCAACACCAAAAACAGAAAAACAATAAAGGCAAATGTCAGAATAACCGTTCCGCCTACCCGTGTAAAATTCAATGCATATTTCTTTGCCTTGACATCGTAGCTGAAACAATATTGAAGTACCTTGGAAATCGTTGGAGATGATTTGCCTTTACCTGCCTCAATCACCGACATTTTCAGGTCGAAAGGCAGGAATTTGGTACCATACAGATAACGGGTGATTTTTCCTTCCGGACTTAACACAATGATGGTCGCTGCATGAATAAAATCCTTGCCTTCACGCTTAAACATAAATCCGACCGAGTTGGTCAGCTTATAAACATTGGTGCTGTCGGCAGTGAAAAATTTCCAGCCGCTTTCATCAATTTTCCGGTTTACCTGTGCCAGGTAGTTTTTGCGTTTGCTACCTGCCAGAAAGGGCGTTTCACTGTAGTTGAAACTTACCGTAAGTACCTGATAATCTTTTCCAAGGGTCAGATCGCTCCGTTCTATCAGCTCGGCTACACCATCCAGTAAGGGACTGCATATTCCCGGACAGGTATAATAAACCAGTGTCAATACGGTGGGCTTGTTGATCAGGCTTTTAAAATTAACCCATACCGAATCCTGTGTCAAAACCATGACATCATCCGGTATAAAGCCGTCAAGGTTCTCGTAAATGCCTATCTTTTCCTGTTTTTCACTTTCTGCTGAAACTGTCTTAAGGTTCAGAAAAATAAGAGCGGAAAAAATGAGTAAAAATTTCAGGGAATTGGTTTTCATCGTTTTTTTGATTTATCTTTTAATCTGAATATCCTGAACTTCTTCCAGACTTATTGTGCCTCCCTGATTTCCCCATGCATTCAGAATATAGTTGACCACGTTGACAGCATCCTGGTGATTGTCCACCTGAGGAGGCATGGGCAGCGTATAGGTTTCGCCATTGACCGTAATGCCATGGTTTGAGCCGTTCAACACCTGTTCGACTGCACGTTTTTTATCGGCAAGCAGGTAGTCGGAATTGGCGAGCGGAGGAAATTGTCCTTTTATTCCCTGTCCGTTTTCCTGATGACATACCATACATTTTTCTTTATAGATTTTTTCTCCTGCCGAAAAATCCATGGCTGGCTGTGCGGGTTGTTCAGCCACTGTCTGTGTGCTTTCTTCCTTGTTTTCCGTTTTTTTCCCGCATGAAAACAACATAAGACCTGTAACCAATACGAGGATTATCAATGATATCTGCTTCATATAAACTTAATTTTTTACATTAAACCAATTGTTTTTAAGGCTGCAAAGTTAAAACTAATTCATTTTTAAAAACGTTCCAATTAAGAAAAAATAATGCCGATTAATTTTTGACCGAGTTTTGAAAAATGTTTAATCCGATGACAAGATTATAGCTGGAAAGTTGCTCCCGAATGCCTGTTTTTCTCCTGGTATTTCGCAAAAAAACCAATTCTGACCATGATGTAATCTCTTTATTGGTAAACTTTATTTAAGTTTTCGTTGAGCAAAAGTTCATATGGCTAATCAATAGAAAAATTTGTATAACATAATCCAGGCTGAATTATTTTTTGTGTTTTGGTGATTTAGTAGCCTGAAGTTTTTTCTCTAAATCAAATATACATAGCAATTTAAATTTACAACCGCATTTTTTTTCAGAAATTTGCAGGCAAAATAATGACAAAATATTGGCTGACAAGGAAGAAATAAAACGTCCGTTTGATGCACTGGCTGCTTACGAAAAGGAGTTTGAAAAGGAGTTACGTCCTAAGATTTTCAATGATTTTGTTGGTCAGCAGCAATTGTTGAGTAATCTGATAGTGTTTGTCAAGGCAGCACGTCAGCGTGGCGATTCGCTCGACCATGTCCTGCTTCATGGACCTCCCGGACTGGGTAAAACCACCCTTGCCTATATTTTGTCGAACGAAATGGATGTGGGCATCAAAACCACTTCGGGGCCTGTGCTCGATAAACCTGCCAATCTGGCCGGACTGCTGACCAACCTCGAAAGCGGTGATATCTTATTTATTGATGAAATTCACCGCCTGAACCCCCTTGTGGAGGAATATCTGTATTCGGCCATGGAAGATTTTAAGATTGATATTCTGATTGATCAGGGGCCCAATGCACGTTCGATTGAACTGAAGCTCAATCCTTTTACCCTTGTCGGTGCTACCACCCGGAGTGGATTGCTGACCTCACCTTTGCGGGCGAGGTTTGGCATTAATGCCCGTCTGGAATATTATACTGCCGAGGAGCTGACCATGATTGTCAGGCGGAGTGCCCAGATTCTGAAGGTGGAAATCGAAGATGATGCGGCATTTGAAATAGCCCGCAGGAGCCGTGGTACTCCCCGTATAGCCAACGCTTTGCTCAGGCGAGTCCGTGATTTTGCCCAGATTAAGGCCGATGGAAAAGTAGGCATCGACATCACCCGCTATGGCCTGAATGCGCTGAATGTGGATGAAAACGGACTGGATGAGATGGATAATAAAATATTGCATGCCATCATTGAAAAGTTCAATGGAGGACCGGTTGGCCTCAACACCATTGCCACGGCAGTGAGTGAGGAGCCCGATACCATCGAAGAGGTTTATGAGCCTTACCTGATCAAGGAAGGATACCTCAAACGCACACCTCGCGGACGCGAAGCTACCATGAAATGTTATAAACACCTTGGTATTAAACCGGGTGGCTTTTCTCCTTCTCTCTTTGATTTCTGAAGTTAAGATGGAAATCAGTTTCAGGGAAGAAATAGAAGAAAAAGCCAGAGAACTTGGGTTTAATGCTGTCGGTTTTGCCCGTGCCGGAAAACTGGAGGATGAAGCGGTTCATTTGCAGAAATACCTTTCAGAAGGCAGGCAGGCAGGGATGGATTATCTGCTGAGAAACAGGGAAAAACTGCTGGACCCTGCCGTTGATTTTCCTGAGGTACAAACCATCATCGTATGCCTGCTGAGCTATCAGCCGGCTGAAAGGCAAAATCCTGAATGCAGCCTGAAAATATCGGCTTATGCTTATGGAAATGATTATCATATAGTTATTAAAGAAAAACTGAATCAGCTCAGTGATTTTATCAGGGAAAAAAACAAGGGAGCCGTTACAAAAGTATTTTGCGATTCCGGTACTGTACTTGAAAAAGCATGGGCTATCAGGGCAGGACTGGGATGGAGGGGAAAAAATTCACTGGTATTACATCCCCGTCTCGGCTCTTTCTTTTTCATTGGTATGCTGATGACAAATCTGGATTTACCTGTTGATCAAGAGATCATGACAGATAAATGTGGCAAGTGTACCCTTTGTCTCGAATCCTGTCCCACGCGGGCACTTGACCCTTATATGATTGACCCCCGTAAGTGTATTTCATACCATACTATTGAAAACAAAGGAGATTGGCCGGAAGGTTTTACTACCTTCGGCTGGATTTACGGTTGCGACATTTGTCAGGAGGTTTGCCCATGGAACAAAGACGTTTTGCCTGCTACTGAAAAAAACTTCCGCATCCTTCCTTTTATACATCAGGCAAATGATCAGGACTGGCTTTCGCTGGATGAAAAAAGCTTCAACGAAATATTCAGCCATTCAGCCATCAGGCGGATGAAATTTTCCGGGCTGAAAAATAATATTACAAGGGTAGTAAAAAAATGAAATTCAGATAGATATGACTTTCAATTCCGTTCGTCTGTTTTTTGCCCTGCCTTCTTCGGTGTCATTGGGTCCTATGGGTTTTGTTTCCCCGTATCCTTTATAGGAAAGACGTGAAGGGTTGATTTTTCCGGTATTCACCAGATAATCATATACCGCTTTTGCCCTGTTTTCAGACAATTTCTGGTTGTAAGCATCATCTCCGTAGTTGTCGGTGTGTCCGCTGATTTCGACTTTGGCTGTAGTGTGAAAGTTAAGAAAATCAATGACTTTATTTAGTTCAACGTAAGATTCAGGTTTTAAAGTGGCTTTGTCGAAATCGAAGAAAATGTTGTTCAGAACGACCGATTCTCCTGCCTTGAGCGGAGTCATGGGAATACGTTTTTCAAAGGCAGATGATTGTAGCCCTTTTGAGGAAAGATTATCTGAATAAAAGAGATAGCCTTGCCGGGAAGCATTGATGAGGTAGTTTTTTCCGGCAGGTATGGCAATGAGAAATTTTCCTGTTTTTCCGTCAGATGTTGATTTGATAATAGTTTTTCCTGTCTCAAGGTCAATCAGCTCGAAGGCAGCGCCCAGTGGGTTCCGGGTTTCTTTATCATAGACGATGCCTGTGAGATAACAAACGGGTTTTGGCCTGAGATGGGCAGGTATGGAGAAGGAATAAATATCAAGGCCGCCATTTCCGCCTTCTCTGCGGGAGGCAAAGAGGGCTTTGTCGCCCATGGCACTGACAAACAGGCTTATTTCATCTTTTTCGGTATTGATGGGATAACCCAGGTTTCTGACATTACCAAACTTCCCTTCATTTTTCAGTGTGGCCACATACAAATCGGAAGCACCCATACCGAGCCTCGATTCTGATGAAAAATAAAGCGTTTGATTGTCGGGGTGAATAAAGGGAGATTGTTCATTTTCAGGGCCGTTCACCTCAGGACCGAGGTTTTCAGGGACACTCCATGAACCATCTTCATTCCGGGTGCTTTTCCATAAATCAAGTTTTCCGAGCGTTCCGCCCCTGTTGCTGGAGAAATAAATCGTTTTACCGTCAAAAGATATGGAAGGCTGGGTTTCTTTGGCAGAGGTGTTGATCGGGGGCCCCAGGTTTTTTGCCGGTAGCCATTCATTATTAATAAATTCTGAGATGTAAATGTCGCACACCCCATAGCCAAAATCTTTTTCATCGCTGCAAATCGTAAATAACAAATATTTTCCGTCAGGGGAAATGGTAATAGCGCCTTCATTTTTATCCACTTCATTCAGCCAGGGCGGGAGTTTGATGGCGGGTTGCCATACATTATTAATATTTGTACTGTAAAAAATGTCCTCATTGTAGCGGTAATAATCCAGTTTTGCTTCCGGATATTGATCGAGCTTGCGTGTAAAAAACAAATACTGTTCATCAGCTGTCATGGCAGGCCAGTATTCATCGAGTTCGCTGTTAATCCCACTGCCAAGATTGACAGGATTGAAAGGAACGGGGTGTTTGATCATAGAGTCGCGGTATTCGCAGATTCTGATATTCTGAAGGGCTTTTTTATAAAAATTGTCGCTGATGTTTTCAAACTGAAGAAAACGCCTGAAATACTCAATGGATTTCTGATATTCCTTTACCCGCATCAGCAGGTGGGCGTAGTTGAAATAAACCCCATCGAGTTTGGGTTGAATCTGCAACACTTTTTCGTATTGCTTGCGTTCGAGGTCGGTATTACCCTGCTTGTAGTAAATGCTGGACAAACGAAGGTAGGCATCCACATAGTTTGAATCCTCTTTAATGGCCTTGATGAGCAATTGTTCGGCTTCGGCATTTCTACCTTCCATCATCAGCACTGCCGATTGGTTGTACAGGTCGGAGGCTCTTTTATTTTTTGTTCCTGTAAATACTTTTTCAGGCTGCGACATAAGTCTGCAGCCGTTCAGCATGAATACCGAAATGAAAATGAGCAGGATATAGTTTCTGATTATCATAACCTAATTTATTCCTTAACAATTTTCAGGCTCAGGTCGAGAGGTCTGACGGTATGGGTCAGCGATCCGGAGGAAATGTAATCCACTCCTGTTTTTGCATATTCCACAATGTTGGTCTCATTAATACTTCCGGAAGCTTCGGTTTCCAGACGGTGGTCAACCAGACTGACAGCCCTTGCCAGTGTTTCTGTGTCAAAATTATCGAGTAAAACCCGTCTAATGCCTTGTAAACCAAGTATTTCCCTGACATCATCCAGGGTACGGGCTTCCACTTCAATCTCCAGGTTCAAAGCTTTCTTTTTCAGGTATTCCTGTGTTTTCACAACAGCATTTGTGATGCTTCCAGCCGCATCAATATGGTTGTCTTTGATAAGAATCATGTCGTACAGGCCAATCCGGTGATTGACGCCTCCTCCGGTAAAAACTGCCCATTTTTCGAGCAATCTCATTCCGGGTGTGGTCTTTCGCGTGTCAAGGAGTCGGGTTCCGAAAGGTTCAATCATGCGGGTAAGCATTCTTGTTTTGGTGGTGATACCGCTCAGCCTTTGCATGATGTTCAGCACAAGACGCTCGGTGGTCAGGATGGAGGCTACATGCCCGCTGACGCTGAAAGCAAATTCTCCATGCCCGACTTCTTCTCCGTCTTGCTTAAAGGGAGTAAAAATCAGGCTTTTGTCATAGAAATGAAAAACCTGTTCAGCTATTGCAATTCCGCATATCCAGCCGTGGTCTTTTACCATCAGCCTCGCTGTTCCGCATTGGTCTTTATGGATGGTGGAGAGGGTCGTATGATCTCCGTCACCAATATCTTCATTTAAAGACAATTGAATAAACTGATGGAGATAATGCTGAAATTTTTCAGGAGAAATAAACGGAGGATTCAATTTTATCAGTTTTCTTTTTCAAATTGAAGTTCCTGAATATAGGTTACGTTGTCAATATCCTTGCAAAGGATATAGGTTCTGAATTTTCCGGTAGTAGCCTGCAGATAGCCGATCACATACTGAAGGCCTTTGGAGGAAGAGCTTTTATGTTTGATAACAAAGCTGACAGGAGGATTTTCATTGAAAAAATCTCTGAGCAGAAGTTCAGCCTGTGCTTTACTGTAAATATTTTCGGTATTGTTGATTTTGAGTTCAACCCTCGCACTGAAGTATTTTGCTATTTCGCGTGAATTACCGGATTTGATGGCAAGAGCAATTTCATCAAAAATATCCGCCAGAACTATAATACTTATGGTGCTAAGTATTAAAAAGGGAATAATTAATCTGAATTTGTTGACTCTCATTTTGAATTATAGCTGAATAATTACCAAAATTATGCCAGCAAAAGTATTGAAAAAGTTTCATTTTCATAAGCTTAAGTCATCATCTGGTTTTTCCGGGCAATCACAAAAACGTTGGTGGCCAGAAACGGATTGGAAGTAGTGGGTTTCCTGAAGACAAATTTTTTCATAAAACGCTTGAATATACTATCTTTCAGTACATCAAGGGGTGCAGTAATGAGGCAGGAATATTCCACGGTGAAGTGATGTTTTTGCAAAAGTTTTATCATTCTTTTACGGGTATAGATTCTGGCATTGGCCCATTTTTCATGCCATTTTCGGGGCAGCCAGGAGAAAAAGGGAACCCTGTTCCAGGGGAGAAAAGGGAGATGGGCGCCATGGGTTTCAAAAATCCACCATTTGTGGGGAACGGTAACAGCGAGCAGTCCTTCCGGCTTTAGCATCCTGTACAGTTGCGAAACGCTGTTTTCATCCCTGAGGTGTTCGATGACCTCGAAGCAGACTATCCGGTCGTATTGTTCTGTAACCTCTTCTTTTTCAATATCCTTTATGATAAATTCGCAGTTGGTGCAATTTCTTTCAAGAGCCGTTTGCCTGAAGACTGTTTCATTTTCAGGAAACAGGTCGATGCCGGTGCAAAAGCGAAAATCGTTATTGAGGAGAAAAACAGTATTCCCGTTTCCGCAGCCCACATCTGCCAGATGCAGGTCTTTCCCTGTGAATCCGGGAAATTGTTTCAGCAGCTTTACCCTGATCCGGACGAAAGAATCGTTGAAATCGGCTGGCAGGCCTACATAATGTCCGTCTCTGAATCGTGTTTTATCAACCAGTGACATGGCTGGATGGAATCAGTTTTTCTTTGCCGGAACGACAGGCCCGAAAACTTCCCTGAAAAGGGCATAAAAGAGTAACAACCCGATAATGACGGAAAAGATGAGCGAAATATTTTCACCCGTATAGTATGACCTTGGTTCAAATTTGAAAACAATTTCATGTTCCCCTTCCGGAACAATCATGGCACGCAGGATATAATTCACCCTGAAATGGGGGACTTTTTTCCCGTCCAGATAGGCATTCCAGCCTTTATCGTAATAAACCTCTGAAAATACTGCCAGATGGGCTTTGTCGGACACTGTCAGGTATTTCAGTTCATGGGGTTTATATCCGTTGAAATTAATCACATCGTTTGAATCGGCAGGGTAAACGGGGTTTTTGAGCATATCCGCAAATCTTTTATCCACCACAGCGGTTTTTCTGAGATCGAAATGGTCGAGGGTGTCAATTTCTTCATCGGCATTGTTGACCAAAACGAAAGTATCGGCAAACCAGCAATTGCCATATCTGCCGGCATTGGGAATGACTCCGCTGGCTTCATTGCTGACAATGTAATATTTGGTATTCATCATATTAAGGGTAGGAGTGAGCTGAAAATCAGGAAATCCTGACTGATTAAGGCTCTTGGCAAAGCGGTCTATTTCGTTGGTGAAATGCCGTTCAATCATTTCCTGATACCTTACCATCTTGGCACCATGGTAACCTCCGATGAGTTTGTGATAATACGCTCTTGAACAATCAGCCCATGGATTGTTGGTGAGGTCGAGGACACGATAGTGCGGATCGGGGTCCTGAAGAACAGACATATCGGCAGGCGTAAGTTCCACAAAGGCTTTGTTGGCGCGGGGTTTTCTGACAAAGTCATCGCTGTTGAAATATCTTCTGTCAACTCCCCACATATCAACCAGCACGATAAGGGCTAAAATCCCATATACATGATTGGTTTTCAGTTTTTCTTTCAGCCAGAAAAAGAGGGTGGCAGCAGCGATCAGAACAAAGACAAAGGAGCGTAAAGCATCGGTTTTGAGGAGGCGGGCACGGTCTTCTCGAAGCACGTCCACAGGCCATCCGTTTTTCTGAAGGGTTTCATCAATGCTTGCCACAAAATCAAACAGAGCACCACCGAAAAGTGCGAAAAACAAAGTCAGTCCTCCTACTCCGTAAAAGCTGTATTTCAATGCTTTAAGAAAATCTTCCCTTTTTGTTTTCCCATTTAAAAACTCAGTAACAGCCATGCCTGAAAGTATGGGAACCATCAGGCCTACCATGAGTAAAAAGGTCATGGGCACCCGGAATTTATTAAAGAGCGGAAAATAATCAAAAAAGAGGTTGTTTAAAGCCGGGAAATTTTCTCCCCATGCGAGCATCAGCGACAGTAATACTGAGCTGAAAATCCACCACTTATAACGATGTTTGACGACAAACATCCCAAGTACAAACAGAAAGATGACGATGGCTCCGATGTAAATAGGCCCGGCAGTGGTCTGAAGAGTACCCCAGTAAGTAGGAATTTGTTTGAGCTGTTGCCTTGACAGGCCATATTTTGCCATTTTGGAATTTTCCCCAAGTTTTTCTACAGAGGATCCTCCGGCAAAGTAAGGAATCAGCAAGGTAAAACTTTCCCTGACACCGTAACTCCAGCTGAAGGCATAGTCTTTTTCGAGCCCCTTGCCTGTATTGCTTTTAGAACTGAGTTCCGAGCCCCCGCGCATGGTATAATCCGTGTATTCACGGGTTACCCATAATGCCGTAATATTTACCCCGACTGCCAGTATAAGGGCGATTGCCAACACACCGATTTGTTTTAAAAATGAAAGTAAAGCCTTGTTTTTAACAACATAAATCAGTTCGACAAACATCAGAATCATCAGCATCATGAAGGTATAATAAGTAATCTGGTAGTGGTTGGCCCTGATTTGGAGGGCAAGTGCCAGTGTGGTAACGACAAGACCCCAGAACAGCTTGTTTTTTAGGGTCAGGATAACACCTGTCAGAATCAGTGGGGCAAGGCCTACCGCAAGTGCTTTGGTCAGGTGACCCGCTTCGACATTGATAAAGTTATAAGACCCAAATGCAAAGGCAAGGGCAGTGATAAACGAAACGGGTACACTGCTACCCAGCACCAGCATCAAAATATAGAAGCAGATAAAATAGACAAAAATATAACTGAGCGGCTCAGGCAAATAAAGTCTGATGGTGTAAATCAGATAAGAGGCAATGTTTTTGGGATAAATAATCCAGATCATATAGTTGGGCATGCCTCCGAAAATGGCATTGGTCCAGAGAGGAAATTCTCCTGTTTTCTTGTAATAATCGTAAGTTTCTTTCTGCATGCTTTTCGCCATTACTATATCGTGCTGCCGCAGGGTTTTCCCTTCAAAAACAGGTGAAAAATAGATGGAAATGATGGCCAGAAATACCACAATGGCAATCAGATGGGGTAAAAGTTTTTTGAAATCAGCTTTATTCTTCATGATTATGTTTGAAAATGGTTAATAAAACATTTCTTTCAGGCTTGCGAAATTAAAGTTTTCATAAGGACAGTAAAAATGATTAATAGACATCGGGGAATTAACAAAGTAGGCAGTAGGCAGTTTTCAGCAGGCAGGAAAAAACGCGGAATACAGAAAAATATAAATCGCAAATCCTAAATCCAAAATCGCAAATCGGAACGTAGAACATGTAACATAATCATCCTGTTAACAATATCACTTTGGTATTTGACTCACCCCCGGCCCCTCTCTTTCAAAAAGAGAGGGGAGCTAATGGCGTTTTCGGATTTTAAGATTGTATCATAAAACAAAAAATCGACACACATCAAGTCCCGTAGGGACGATCTTATGGTAACACTAACAAAATTAAAGAGTCAAGTCCCGTAGGGATGGCCTGATAATTTTCGCCACCTTCAATTTCTCACTTCTGCAATAATGAATATCTTCAGACAAAACCGGTAATAACGCTGGCTGATACAAAATGACCATGCCTGTTACTTGTAGAGTACAGCAAGCAACCAGCAATTATTTAAAAGTAATCAGCAGGCAATCAATAAGTAGGCAACAAACAATTTTCAGTAGGTACTAAAAACCCGGTATCCGGAACAGGTAATGCGGAAAGTTTAACCAGGCGGTAGGCAGTTTTTAGCAGGCATGAAAATTCCGCGACACTGAACGCATCACCCATCACCCATTACTCATCACTCATCACCCACCACCGGACTCTTTGCCATATCAACCGGCAGGACATAATTTTGCAGAAAATAAAAAATGATGAAAAAAGCTTTTTATACAATAATATTGTTATTGCTGGCAGTTGCCTGTTCCAATTACGGGGAAAAACTTGAATTTAACGAGGGACAGCTTTATTATACGGAAAATGTGAGTAGTGAAGATGCACAGAAACTGGGTGAATATCTTGTAAAAGTTGGTTTTTTCGATGGGAATCCGAAAACCGTTCAGCTCGACAGGCGTAACGACACTTTTCTCTTTCGCATGGTGGTAAAAAAAGAAAAGCAGGACGACAGCAACAGTGTGGTTTTACTTAAGCTTTTTGCCATGAAAATATCGGGTGAAGTTTTCAACGGGAGCCCTGTAAATGCTTATATTTGTGATGACAGGTTGAAAACGGTCAGAGAAATTCGCTACGAGGGTTTTGGGAAAAGAATCAGGATTAAGAACGGGGATCTATATTATACGATGAATGTAGAGGAAGCCGAGGCTCAGAAACTTGCTGATTTCCTGCTTAAAAATCAGTTTTATGGAGACGAGGAAAAATCGGTTCTGATAGACAGGACAGACAGTATTTATCAGTTTAAAATGGTCGTAAAACCGGAATTTCTTGAAAATCCGGGATATGCAGTTCTGGCACAGGCATTTGGATTGAATTTATCGCAATTGGTTTTTGACAACCAGCCGGTTGAAATTCATTTTTGCGACAGCGAAATGAATACAATTAAAATACTAAAGTCGAATTGACTATTTGCTTTTCAGTATTTTAGCCATCGTTTTGCCAATGTCGGCAGGTGATTCCACAACGTGAATGCCACATTCGCTCATGATTTTCATTTTTGCGGCAGCGGTATCATCTTTTCCGCCAATGATAGCACCTGCATGACCCATTCTGCGGCCTTTGGGGGCTGTTTGTCCGGCAATAAAACCAACCACAGGTTTTGTTGCATTTTCTTTGATCCAGTAAGCAGCTTCGGTTTCCATGGTTCCGCCAATTTCACCTATCATGATGATTCCTTCAGTTTCAGGATCATTCATCAGCAGTTTTACGGCTTCGAGGGTAGAGGTTCCGATAATCGGATCACCACCAATACCTATACAGGTTGATTGACCCATCCCTTCCCGTGTAACCTGATTAACGGCTTCATAAGTAAGGGTACCACTTCTCGAAATAATGCCCACACTGCCTTTGCGGTGGATAAAGCCCGGCATGATACCTACTTTTGCCTCTCCCGGAGTGATGACGCCCGGACAGTTTGGCCCGATCAGCCGGCAGTTTTTACCTTTCAGGTATTCGTTTACCGTGACCATATCTTTTACAGGAATGCCTTCCGTTATGGCAACAATCACCTCAATCCCGGCATCAGCAGCTTCCATAATGGCATCAGCAGCAAAAGGTGCTGGTACAAAAATCACTGAAACATTTGCCCCTGTTGATTTTACAGCTTGTTCAACCGTATCAAATACCGGCAGGCCGAGGTGCTCGCTTCCGCCTTTGCCCGGAGTAACTCCCCCCACTACATTTGTTCCGTATTCTATCATTTGTGTGGCATGGAAGGTTCCTTCACTTCCTGTAAATCCCTGAACGATTACCCGGGAATTTTTGTTGACTAAAACACTCATTGTCGTTGATATTCGATTATTTGATTTTGTGCAAAGGTACTTATTCGGTAATTAATATGACATTTTTGTTTTTGAAAACAATTTCAGCATTTTACCTTTGCATGGATATTATTTATGGATTCAAAATCAGGCATTATTATCAAATCAACCGGTAGCTGGTATCATGTGATGGATAAAGAAGGACTGGTTTACAAATGTAAACTGAGAGGGAAATTCCGGCTGAAAAACCTGAAAGCAACTAATCCGCTTACTGTGGGCGATAGGGTAACATTTCACTGGGATGCTAAGCTGGCTTCAGGGGTAATTGATGAACTGGAAGAGCGGAAAAATTATATTGCCCGAAAATCTTCCAATCTCTCCCGTCAATATCACATCATTGCCGCTAACCTCGACCTTGTCCTGATTACGGCTTCAGTTGTCCGCCCGCAGGTTAGCCCCGGGTTTATTGACCGTTATCTGGTCATTGCAGAAGCCCATGAAATAAAACCTGTTATCATTTTCAACAAAACCGACCTTGCCTTAGAGGGAGAAGCGGCTGACAGGCTTCAGCGTCTGGCAGAGATTTACGGTTCCCTTGGTTATGAGATTTGGCAGGTCTCGGCTAAAACGGGTGAAAATCTTCAGGAACTAAAGTCAAGGATTCATGGGAAGGTTAGCCTGATATCCGGACAGTCGGGTGTCGGAAAAAGCACCCTTTTAAATAAATTCAATCCTTCACTGAATCTGAAAACATGGCAGATTTCTGATTTTACAGGAAAAGGTCAACATGTAACCACCTTTTACGAAATGCATCCGGTAGATGACGATACTTTTGTCATTGATTCTCCGGGTCTGAGGGAGCTTGGATTGTTCGAATTTGAACCTTTTGAAATCAGCCTGTTTTATCCTGAGATGAAGAAAGTATCAGGTGCTTGCCGGTTTAACACCTGTTTGCATCTGGCAGAGCCCGGCTGTGCTGTCAGACAGGCTTTTGAAAACAATGAAATTTATCCTGAGCGATACCAGAGTTATCTGAAAATTATTGAGGATTTCAAAGATGAAAAACCTTATTACAGCAAGAGCTGACAGAATGTAAAGGCCGCCATTTCGGATAAATGTAATATTGAAATGAAGTTTAGTTTTCTCCGGTTATCAAATTACGTTATACAGACCGTCAGAAGAATCAGCTAAAAGCAGAAAACACGAATGCGCAATCCGAAATCTTGCCTGTCGCCTGCCTGACGCCTGCCTGATGTCAGGCAGGTTAGGCAGGGCAGACAGGTCCGCAATCCGAAATTCGAAATTCGCAATTCGCAATCCACAATCCCCTCTTCATCCAGTATTTTTTTCAATTTCTTCTTTTTGGAATATTTACATTATCAGGCTGTTACAGGATATTGTAAGAAAAAATCAGCCTGTTGAATAAATCTTATTTCCGAGGTATTTAATCTTCTTCTCCGAAATATTCCACGTAATTGTTTTCTGTTTCGTAAAGTTTGACGCAATGCAATGCTACTCCTTGTTTTCTGAGTTCGGGATCAAGCAGGTTAAAGACAGCCATGGCGATATTTTCGGAAGAAGGAATCAGCCCTTTCATAAAATCAACTTCAAGATTCAGGTTTTTATGGTCCACTTTTTCGATGACCAGCTCTTTAATAAGACGACTCAGTTTTTTCAGGTCGAAAAGATAGCCGGAATCTTTGTCGGGCTTACCTTTAATTGTAACAAAGAGGGTGTAGTTGTGTCCATGCCAGTTGGGATTAGAGCAGGCTCCAAAACGATCATAGTTTTCTTCATCGCTTAATTCCGGAAGAAAGACACGGTGAGCCGCATTAAAGTTTTCTTTTCTGGTGATGTAGATCATGGAAAGATAATTTTATTCAGAAACATAGATATGAGCTAAAAAGTTCACTTCAAAAATGCGAAAAAAACCGGAAATTGAAGAAAGATTAATTTCTGAAGTTTTTCAAAAAGAAATTTGTCAGGTATTCTGATAGCGTCCAAAGGCAGACAAACCCATCATTCCTGTTTGTATGTAAAACTTTAATTGCCCTGATTTGTTCAGCAGTTTCATTTAAGCAGGAAAGTCGTTTTAAACCAAAATTTCAACATTTTCGTCAATTAGCAGGAAAAAATTATTACAGTTCAAAAAAAACCGGAAATTTGTCAATGATTACGAGAGGCAAAATAATTAAAAACAGGCAAAAAATTGTATTCTCTTTTGTTTTTGTGCAGGATAAAGTATTATCTTACAGGTGTAAAATATGCCCTGTCAGAAACAGAATCGGGATACCTGCCGGAGAAAGATGATGAAGAAAAAAGACTTATTGAATATTGCCTCAAAAATGACCGCAAGGCTCAGAAAAAATTGTACGAAAAGTATTTTGGGAAAATGATGGCCACTGTCAGACGATATATTAGTGATCATGATGAAGCCATGGAAGTGGTCAATAACGGGTTTTTGAAAATCTATAGTAATATTCATCAGTATCAGGGGACAGGAAGTTTTATGGGATGGATGCTTCGGGTGATGGTGAATACTTCGCTTGATTATCTGAGAGCCAACAGGAACTACCTGAACAATATCAGCCTGGTGGATGAATTTACCCATGTTGAACATGTTGACCTTGCCGTTGAAGACTATGAAGATGTCGATGTGGAAAAGCTTTACCTGATGATTGACAAACTTCCGCCCGGCAGCCGTGCCGTTTTTAACCTATTTGCCATTGAAGGCTTTTCTCATCAGGAAATCAGCGAAAAACTTGGCATAAGTATTGGAACTTCAAAAGCACATCTTCACTTTGCAAGGAAAAAACTGATGGAAATGCTTTTAAAATATAAACAGCAGTCTTGAGAAAGGATGATCATCATATTGACAAATTATTCAGGGAGAAGCTAAACCAGCATTCCTTCAGCTATCATCCGTCTTACTGGCTGAAAATGAAAGCATTACTGAATAAACTGCCGGCTACCTCCACGACAGCCACCGTATCAAAAATTGCCGGTATTGCAAAATGGAAATTCATTACACTTGTTGTTACAGTTCCTGCTGTTACTGCTACTGTGGTATATTTTACGCTTGACCATTCATCAGAAAACAATATCCTTTCACAACAGGAACAGCTTTCAGAAACCCATACGACACCACCTTCTGCTCCTGAAATAACCCGGCAAAACATCATTCAGGCTGAAAGTCCATCAATGAATTCGGATGAGTCTCAGAAAATCAGTAACGAACGTGTTGTATTTAATGTTCAGGAAAGTAAAAAATATACTCAGCCAGTTGGAGGAACAGCGAAACAGGAAAATTCTGAAAAAAAGGAAGAAGATAAACCTAATGAGGAAAAATCATTCAATACGCAGCAAAACCTGAAAAATCAGGTTGATTCGGTTGAAGAAAAGCCATCTGAAGATACCCTGCAAAAGCAAATTCCTGCTCCCGACTCAATCCCTGTGATTTCAGAAATTCAGACTCCACCAGAATATAAGTTCATTTCCCTTCAGGGAGGAGCAGTGTTGATGAATAATTTCACCAATCAAAGTAACGGAACCACCCATTTTGTCTTAAATTATACTGCCGGCCTGACTGTTCATTATCCGCTGAACAGTAAATATAACCTGAATATCGGGGCGGCCTACCTTCAGTCAAGGGAAAACGCACTGGAACGATATTCTGTGAGAACCAGATATTTCACCTACAAAGAAATTGATTCCATTTACCTTTTGATACAAAAGATTGATTTTGTCAATATCAACATAGATATTCAACGAAACTTCAGTAACAAACATTATCTGTCAGGCGGTTTGTTGCTGGCCACAAGGCTAAACAGCTTCAGCAATAAAACGCAGGTTGTTTCCAGTCCGTATTTTTATCAATCGGCTACTACCGCTGAAAAAGGTTATTTTGAAGGAATCAGGACATTTAACATTGGTTTGAGCCTTGATTACAATTATCACCTGACCAAAAACATGTATGCCGGATTTCGTATTAATCAGACATTCAATGATTTAATAGATAACAAGCTGTTTATAAAGAAACGAAACGACCTGATCACCCAGGCAGGTTTGTATTTTAAAGTAATGCTGTATTAACAAGGATGAAAGAAGTTGTAAGAAAATATAAAAGCTTTTTGCTCATATTATCTTCCTTGCTTTTGTTTTTCTCCTGCGAAAAACAAACACTTGAGCCTTCTGAAGACGGAGTACCCCAACTTTATTTTGAGGCAAAATACAATGGTTATCAGGTCAGATTTGATGCGGGAATAAACAATATAGTCGGAAATTCGTACAAAACCTATTACTATGATGATTCTCTGATTGTTTACAATTTTTCTCTGGAACACATATCAAATTCCTCTGTCAGATACATGCATTTATCAGTTTACAATTATACATTTCCTTTTAAATCTAAGGTTAATGACATAGATAGTACCATCCTTCCCGGGAAGTATTTATATGCCTACAATACACCACGACCGAACAATCCCAAACACCTTTCAGAAGTGATACTGACTTGTTACACTTATTCCGGTTATCCTTATTCTTCCAGCTATTTCGACCAGAAATACAGTAATTTTGAGATAACAAAAGTGGTAGATACTACCGTGATTATCAACAGGGTTACCCAACAGGTTAAAAAAGCAGAAATAAACCCAGATTACGCAATAAGATTTTTTCTAATGCTTAGCAATAAGTAATTTTGTTGAATGAAATTTAATATAAAGTTTACCAATAAAGAGATTACACCGTGGTCAGGTTTAGTCTTTTTGCGAAATATGATGAGAAAAATGGGGGTTCGGGAGCAACTTTCCAGCTATGATTTTATTCCTCAACCCGGATCAAACAGAGGATATTCCCCATT
>Ga0209506_1000859_pt1 | contig 35971 bp, 31 predicted proteins | sample AD_JPNHG2_MetaG_FD_184409 | JGI IMG/M metagenome (GOLD analysis project Ga0209506, IMG submission 184409) | Active sludge microbial communities of municipal wastewater-treating anaerobic digesters from Japan - AD_JPNHG2_MetaG (SPAdes) (version 2) | ecosystem: Engineered > Bioreactor > Anaerobic...
TTAATTCCAAGGTCCATACTTCGTAATTTTATACAAAAATATCAAAGCGACAAAGGTTGCCATAAATACAAGACTTACGATCAATTAGTGGCATTAAGTTTCGGACAGCTTGGTAAATGCTATACTTTGTCGGACATAAGTTGTGAATTATCAATCAGTAGCACCTTTATGATTGATTTGGGTTTAAAGCAGAATCCGGTTAAATCAACAATGAGCGATGGCAACAGGAATAGAGATTATCGGGTATTTGAAGACATTTATTACCAGCTGATTAAGCATTATGGACGCACATTGACTGACAAACGGGAAAGAACAGTAATTGAAGAAGTAAAAAACAAAACCATAAAACTGATTGACAGTTCTACTGTGAGCTTCTGAACGAAAGTATCGAGGAGTTGAATTTACCGGATGACAGAGATCAAAATATATGGAAAAATGAACTGATAAAGTTCACAAGTAAGGATACAATGAAAGCCGGACTTGAGGGTCAGATATTCAGATGGGTACCCGTATATAAAGAAGATGAGAATATTATTACCAATCAAGTAGATTGGCAGGCCATAACAATTGCCGACCTTTACCAGAAACGTTGGGATATCGAGATATTTTCTGGGTACAAGCGAAAATGCTGTAAAGTCGCAAATATATGTGGTTATGATAGTTTTCCTGCTTTTGGAGCTAATCCGGAGGGTATATTGCAAAAATAAAACCGGGTTCAGCAACTTTTGTGAGAAAGTACGGATATGTTTACTTCATTATTTGTCGTTCGAGTACTTGTGCAGTATTAACAGGAGGGTACATAAAGTAGAAAAACTACCAGACAAAACACTATTTGACCGAGATAAATTCTATGTTCAAGCTGAATTATTTTCTTAACATGCTGTAATACAAATATATAAATTTTCAAAAACAACATTTTTAAAAACTTTCGTAGGGCAGTGAAATTGAAAAAAGATTTCCTCATTCGATTTACATGTTATATTCCTAAGAAATACATAAAAGTTCTCGTTATGGAATAGAAGCATTAAAAAATGTAAAGAAATATATCCTGACATAAAGGTTACCTTTTTCAGTACTTTTTCAAGACTGAAAGAATTACCGGATTGGATAAATTTCATACAAACACCGAATAATTTAACTGAAATATATAATGATGCTGCAATTTTCATTTCGCCAAGTTTAACTGAAGGATGGGCTTTACCTCAGGCAGAAGCAATGTGCTGTGGATGTGCTGTGATTTGTACCGACATAGGTGGCCATGCTGCTTATGCTAAAAATAACGATACAGCATTGCTTGTTGAACCAGGAAACAGTGAAGATCTTTTTCTGAAAATTTGTGATTTGTTCGAAAACAATAACAAAAGAATCACTATCGCAAAAAACGGGAATAGATTAATTCAAAGTTTTTCTTGGGAGAATAATATAAAAACTCTCACAAATTATTTTAATGATTTAATTTTAAGCAAATAGAAAATTATAAAAACTGAATTCAATTTACAAATGCTAATCTTTTACGTTCTGTTGATTTTATTTGTTTTAGTGTCATTGTTAGATAATCGATTGACATTAAAAGCGAAAAAGCAAATTTTTGTAATTTGCGGATTTATTTTAGTTTTATTTGCTGGGTTAAGAGACTCTACTGTAGATATGGATTATAAGTCTTACCTGTATCGATTTCAAACAATAAGCACAATAAAACTTCTTTTTTCCAATCCAAATATTTTCTTTTCTCAATTTAAGATTGAACCCGCAACGATTCTAATATTTTCGTTGGTCAAAAGTATTTCGTCTAATGCGTTTCCTGTAGTTGTTTTTGTTTTTGCGTTCCTCTCAATTTCACTTAAAATGAAAGCCATTTCAAAAATGAGTGATTATATCCTTTTTTCCGTTCTCATTTACTTTTCAACACTTTTCCTCTTGCAGGATATGACTCAGATTAGAGCTGCAGTTGCCACAGGTTTAGTTCTATTAAGCATTCCGGCAATTATTGAAAGAAACATTTGGAAATTTTTCACTTATACTCTTCTTGCAATTTGTTTTCATTACTCAGCAATTGTTTTTATTCCTTTTTATTTCTTTAATTGGAAAAAATTAAATAAAACTATTTATTTGATCATTATATTTTTGCCTATTATTTTAGCTGTTTTACATTTTAGCCCACTTGAAATTTTAGCCCGTCTTAAGTTTGGTGTTTTCTCTGAAAAAATTAGTGATTATCTGATTGGTCAAGCATGGAATAGACGTACTATTAATATCTTTAATTTAGCAGTACTATGTAATGTATTATTAAGTTTGGTGTATATTTTCTTCAGTCAAAAGACAGAAAACAAGTATTTCATTATGTTGACAAAAATAAATTGCATTGGTATTGCTTTATTTTATCTTTTTTCGGTTTCACCGGTGATAGCTTTTCGAACGTACGATTTAGTAACAAGTGTTCAAATAATTTTAATACCTTCATTGATAAGAATTGTAAAACCAAGGGCTTTAGCTGAAGGAATTATTATTCTAATCGCCATTGCCTTGTTTCTAAATCAAGTTCTTTTTAATCCTATTTTCAATCATTATTCTTGTATTTTATTTTGATAATTAAAGACTTTATATGAAATTAAATGTATGTTTGATAAATTATAATAACTATGAAGACACCATCGCGTGTTTGAATAGTTTATTAAATCAATCGATTGATAATTTCAATGTGGTCTTAGTTGATAATTGCTCAACTAATCAATCAGTGTTCTGTATTACTGACTATTTATTAAAAACAAATATTCCTTTTGCAAACTACTACTACAAAGAAGATTCTTTTAGTTTACTTCAAAGTAATGATAAAACTTTAGGTAAAAAAATCTACATTATCCAAAATGATAAAAATGCAGGTTTCGCTGGTGGAAATAATGTAGGAGTTAAATTTTCGAGAAGCTTTTTATCTTGTGATTTGTTTCTTTTTCTGAATAATGACACCGTTGTTCCTGAAAATTTTATCGAAGTAATGGTTAATGAACATTCACAATTTTCGACAAAACATCAATCATATATTGCGTTAAGTGCCATCGAATTTAATTATTATACAAAAAAGAAGTCTCATAACGGATTTCATTATTTGAATTTATTTTCAGGATTTTGTTTGTCGCGGCCGATAGTTCCTTACTTTAAATACATTTGCGGAGCATGTTTAATGGTAGACGAACCGATTCCATTCATGGATGAGGGCTATTTCCTGTATTTCGAAGACACAGATTATTCAAAACAATTGATAGGAAGAGGTTTCCAATTGTGCAAAACGGATAAAACTCGATATTTTCATAAAATCGGACACAGCATGCAAGACAATTTAGTAAAATCGACCTATCATTTTACCAGCTTATGGAAATTTATGAATAAATATTACCCTCGATATACGAAGTTTGTTCTATTATTACGGTACATGCAATATATTTGTTTGGGTAAAAAAGACACATGCAAGCTGCTCGTTCAAACTTATAAAACAGCAAACAGTTATGAATGATTTGTTTTTTGTCAACGGTCGTTTCTTAACTCAAAAGTTAACAGGAGTTCATCGGTATGCTTTTGAGATGTGCTGTGCGTTAAAAGAAATAGGTTGTAATTTTATTGTTTTATCTCCACAGAACATACTATCCGATTATTCTTGTCCTTTTGAAGTCAGAAAAATTGGAAAACGTTCTTCTCACTTTTGGGAGCAAATTGAGTTACCTCTTTATTTAAGGAAAAATTATAAAAATTCCTTGTTAGTCAATTTTACGGGTTTAGGTAGTATCTTGCATAAAAAATTTATTACAACAATTCATGATGTCTCGTTTTTGATTAATCCAAAATGGTTTTCGAGATTTTATTATTTATGGTATAAAAATATAACGCCTATCGTTGCTCGTAAATCTTTAAGGATTATCACAGTGAGCAATTTTTCAAAAAACGAACTGATTTCGCGACTCAATATTTCACCTGCTAAAATTGAAGTCGTTTATAATGCTGTCAGTGAAAAGATTGCATGTGAAACGGACAACCTCGATTTATCACAAAAAGGAAATTACATACTTACTGTGTCTTCTTTGGATCCAAGAAAAAATTTCATTCAATTAATTGAAGCTTTTCATTTAATTAATCAAAAAAATTATAAATTGTATATCGTCGGAAAAAGAGATAAGGTTTTCACTGCTCAAAATTATGAAAAACTTAACCAGTCTAATATCATATTTTTAGGATATGTAAGTGATGAAGAGTTGTCGCATCTTTATCAGAATGCTACAATTTTTGTATATCCATCGCTTTATGAGGGTTTTGGCATTCCAAATTTGGAAGCAATGACGAACTCTTGTCCGGTAGTAACATCTAATATTCCTCCTCATATTGAAATATGTCAAGATGCCGCAGTTTATTTTGACCCAGAAGATGTGAATGATATCGCATCCAAAATGGAAATGGTAATAAATGATTTGTCATTAAGACAAAAACTAATTGAAAATGGTAAGATAAGAGCAAAAGATTTTTCATGGAAAAAATCAGCTGAAAAATTCATGCAAATTATTAATCAAGAAATAAATTAGTTAACGACATTTCTAAGTTTGAGTATTTATGAAGGTATTAAAAACCAATCAAGTTATAAATATAGGAAAAATTTATTCAATTATACCTAAATTAATTCTAAGATTATATTCCTTTTTAATAAAATTTTATTTAGCTTTGTTTGTGTCTTCAAGTAATTGCAAATTATCTTTTCCTTGTTTCATTCATGAAAAAAATTTTACACATTTCTAAGTATTATTATCCCTATTATGGTGGCATCGAAGATGTTGCTCACACCATAATTAAAGAATTGAAGCCTTATTATGAACAACGCATTATTTGTTTCAATCATGAACGGGGTACAATTTTTAATATAAACGGGACTGATGTGCTGAGAATTGGCACCTGCTGTAACATATCTTCTCAACCGGTTTCTTTGAAATATAGGCATTTATTAAAACAAACCATTGATACTTTTCAGCCTGATTATATACATTTACATTTACCTAATCCATTAGTTGCAACCTATCTGCTTACTCTTAATTTACACGGAGCAAAAATTGTTTCCCATTGGCATGCCGACATTTTAGGCCAAAAATCTTTTTATAAATTATATAAACCTTTTGAAAGAGAAATTCTAAAAAAATCGTACAAAATTATTGCAACAAGCGAACCATACATGAATTCTTCTGAAGCGATAAAACCTTATATAGATAAAACATTAATATTACCAAATACAATAGATGAAAAAAAATTGCATTTGTTTAAAGGTGAAGAAGAAGAAATTAATAAAATAAAAGAAAAATTTAATCATAAAAAGATTGTCTTTTTTGTTGGAAGGCATGTGCCTTATAAAGGAATTGACTACTTGATTGAATCGGAAAAGTTCATAAAAGAGGATTGTATCATTCTCATTGGCGGGACTGGTGAACAAAGTGCAAATTTAAAAGAGATGGCGAAAGATCATCCAAGAGTTAAATTTATAGGAAGGCTTTCAAATAATGAAGTGAAATATTACTTACATGCAGCAGATATTTTTGCTTTTCCATCAATAAACCGAAGTGAAGCATTTGGTGTAGCTTTAGCAGAAGCATTATATTGTGGTTTACCTGCCGTTTCTTTTAAAATTGAGGGGTCGGGCACAATGTGGGTCAACCAGAACAATAAAACAGGCTTAGTCGTAGAAAATAAAAACGTTGAAGAATTTGGCAAAGCTATTTCCACATTACTTGGCAATGAAAATTTAAGGATTCAAATGTCTGAAGCTGCGAAAGATTGGGCTCGACAAAATTTTTTACCAAATCAAATATTGCCTACAATTAAGAAAGTTTATATTTAACACTTTTCATGCTGAATGCTTCCATTGTTCTATATTATCATTCCCCTGACACGATAAAACCTTTGGTTGAGACGCTTCAAGGGTCTAATCTTATTTCCAATATTTTCCTTATCGACAATTCCCCCTCGCCTCATCCAGATTTTGAAAAACTTCCCGTCACTTATATTTTCACAGGGAAAAATGTTGGCTATGGAGCCGGGCACAATATTGCCATTCGTGAAACAATGAAAAAAAACGTTCCATATCATTTGGTTGTCAATCCCGATGTTGCTTTTGAACCTGAAATTCTGGAAGAAATTGTCGAATTTATGGATAAAAATACAAATATTGGACTTTTAATGCCCAAAATCCTTTATCCTGATGGAGAAATTCAGTACCTTTGTAAACTGCTTCCTTCTCCTTTCGATTTGATATTTCGGCGTTTTTTGCCCAAAAGCTTGACGAGAAAACGAACCGAAAAATTTGAAATGAGAGCTTCCGGCTACGATAAAGTGATGGATGTTCCCTATCTTTCGGGTTGTTTCATGTTTTTTCGTACCGATGCGCTTCGGGAAGTTGGCCTGTTTGACGAACGTTTTTTTCTGTATCCTGAAGATATCGATCTGACGCGTAGAATACGCCGAAAATTTCGGACGGTTTTTTATCCACATGTTTCGGTGGTACATTATCACGAACGCGGTTCTTATAAAAATTTGCGGATGTTGTGGATTCACATTATCAATATGATAAAATATTTCAACAAATGGGGTTGGTTTTGTGATGCCGAACGAAAGCGAGTAAATCGGGAAACTATGAAGCAGTATTTTTCGCAATGCCATGAGATTAAAATTAAAAGTATAAATTAATTTATGGTATCTATCGATATTTTTTGGAAAACTTAATTTCTAAATTCAAAAACTAAAATTTAACTCTGTAAACATGCATAAAAGAATGTAACAAATAACATATAACTACTATAACCTTCTAATCCAAATTCTTTCAATTTGAGGTTATTGGTCTCAAACTTGCAACTCTACTCCATTTTATTCAAAACGATCAAAAAATTTCTCTTCCAAAAGTATGGATTTGTCCTCGCAAAAGTTTAACTTTGTATGACAATTATACCCATATGACTTCGTGGACGCAACGTACAGAGTTACTGATTGGAAAGTCGGGCATGGAAGCCTTGCAACAGGCATCGGTGCTCGTAGTGGGTTTAGGCGGTGTGGGTGGCATGGCTGCAGAAATGATTTGCCGTGCCGGTATAGGCAAAATGACAATTGTGGATCACGATACCATCAATCCTACCAATTTAAACAGGCAGATACTGGCGTCTGTAAACACGATTTCGCAATACAAAACCGATGTGATGGCCCAAAGGTTGTTGCAAATCAACCCTGATTTAAAATTAAAAACTTTTAATCAATGGGCAGAAGTATCGAACATCGAAGAATTGCTTGAAACAGAGAAATACGATTTTGTGGTAGATGCCATTGATACGGTTACGCCCAAAGTTTTTCTAATAAAGAGCTGTTTGGAGCGGGGTATCGATATTATTTCCTCAATGGGTTCGGGAGGCAGAATGGATCCTTCAAAAGTCAGAATTACGGATATTTCCAATACGCATACTTGTCCATTGGCAAAAGCTGTACGGCAGCGGCTGTCGAAAATGGGCATAACAAAAGGCCTTGCCGTAGTCTTTTCGGATGAATTGCCCAACAAAAATGCCGTATTACCTGTTGAAGATGAAAAGTTTAAAAAATCTACTGTGGGAACCATTTCGTATATGCCGGCCATTTTTGGCTGTATGATGGCTTCTCATGTAATTCGTGAAATTTTAAGAAAAAATCACTTCCAGAAAACTTTAGATAGAACTTAGGAAAAAAATGGAGTAAATTAATATATGGACGAAAGAGATGACAGGGAAGAAATAACCGGAGCGGAAAATGAGGAAGATTTCGTTCAGCAGGCCGATATTGAAGACAATTCAGAGACGAAACCTTCCGGGCATTCTTCTTATAAAATACCGAAAATAGAAAACAGTGAAGTAAAACATCATCTTTCCGGCATGTATCAGAACTGGTTTCTGGATTACGCCTCCTACGTAATTCTTGAACGTGCCGTACCCGATATTTACGATGGACTGAAACCTGTGCAGCGACGTATTCTTCATTCTATGAGAAGACTCGAAGATGGTCGTTACAACAAGGTGGCCAACATTGTGGGGCATACCATGCAATTTCATCCGCATGGAGATGCTTCCATTGGGGATGCGCTTATTCAACTGGGACAGAAAGATTTGCTTATCGACTGTCAGGGAAACTGGGGAAACATCCTCACGGGAGACTCTGCAGCTGCACCTCGTTATATCGAGGCACGTCTTTCCAAATTTGCACTCGAAACCGTTTTCAACCCTAAAACAACGGAGTGGAAACTATCTTACGACGGTCGGAACAAGGAACCGGTGAATTTGCCGGTGAAATTTCCATTACTACTGGCTCAGGGAGTGGAAGGAATTGCAGTTGGATTGAATTCTAAAATTTTGCCTCACAATTTTAACGAATTGATTGATGCTTGCATTGCTTATCTGAAAGGTGAAGATTTTGAACTGTATCCCGATTTTCAAACAGGCGGACTTATCGACGTCAGCCATTACAATGACGGCGAACGCGGAGGAGTGGTTAAAATCAGAGCTAAAATCAATAAGGTTGACAATAAAACATTGTCTATCACCGAAATACCTTACGGGACAAATACGTCGAAACTGATTGATTCCATTTTAAAGGCCAACGACAAGGGAAAAATAAAAATCAGGAAAGTTGACGACAATACTGCGTCCAGCGTCGAAATATTGGTTCATTTGCAACCCGGAACTTCACCCGACAAAACCATTGATGCGCTGTATGCCTTTACCGATTGTGAAATCAGCATATCGCCCAACTGCTGCGTGATTCATGACCGGAAACCGCGGTTTATGAATGTCAGCGAAATGCTTCGCGTCAGCTGCGATCATACCAAAGATTTATTGGAAGCCGAACTTAATATTCAGAAGCAGGAACTTTTGGAGCAGCTTTTTTTTACATCACTGGAAAAAATTTTTATTGAAAACAGAATTTACAAGGATAAAGGTTTTGAAGACAGCTCAAGTCAGGATGCCGTAGTCAATTATATCGACCAACGTTTGGAACCCTTCAAGGAAAATTTTATCAGAGCCGTAACAAGGGAAGATATATTGAGACTACTCGACATTAAAATGGTTCGCATTACCAAATTTGATTCCGACAAAGCTAACGATACGCTGATAGCTATTCAGAAAAAAATTGATGAAGTGGATTTTCACTTAAATCATTTAATCGATTATACCATCTCTTGGTATCAGGGTTTAAAGGATCGTTACGGGAAAAATTATCCCCGGCGCACGGAGATTCGTAATTTTGAAACCATTATCGCAACCAAAGTGGCCGAAGCCAACGAAAAACTATATGTAAACCGTGAAGAAGGTTTTATTGGAACTTCGCTGAAAAAGGATGAATTTGTTTGCAATTGTTCAGATATTGACGATATTATTGTGTTTTTCAAGGATGGAAGATACAAGGTTACCAAAGTTGCCGAAAAAATGTTTGTAGGGAAAAATATTCTCTATGTTAATGTTTTCAAAAAAAATGACAAACGAACGATTTATAACGTGGTGTACAGAGATGGGAAAGCCGGACCATATTACATCAAACGTTTTGCCGTCAACGGCATTACTCGCGACAAGGAATACGATTTGACGCAGGGTTCTGCCGGTTCAAAAATTTTGTATTTTTCAGCCAATCCCAATGCCGAAGCCGAAGTAATTCGTGTAACGTTGAAACCCAAACCGCGCATGACCAAGCTGGTATTTGAAAAAGATTTTGGAGAAATTGCCATAAAAGGCCGCCAGGCAATGGGAAACATTCTGACCAAAAACGAAATTCATAAAATTACGCTCAAACAGAAGGGAGGTTCTACGCTCGGAGGACGTCAGGTTTGGTTCGACCATGATGTTTTACGATTGAATTACGACAAACATGGAGAATATTTGGGAGAGTTTCAAAGCGATGACCTGATTCTTATTGTTTCAAAAAACGGCGAATACTACACCACGAATTTTGATGCTGCCAATCATTACGAAAACAATATTCTGATTATTGAAAAATTTGACGAAAATAAGGTTTGGTCGGCAGTGGTATATGACGGAGAATTAAAAAATTATTATCTGAAAAGATTTCAACTTACTCCATCGCAGAAAAAAAACAGCTTTGTTGGTGAACATCCAGAATCTCGATTGATTCTGCTTTCGAGTGTCGACTTTCCAAGATTTGAGGTTGTTTTTGGTGGACACGATGCCCGAAGAAATCCCTTAATAGTTGATGCTAAAGAATTTATCAGTGTAAAAAGTTACAAAGCCAAAGGAAAACGTTTGACAACTTTTGAAGTAGAAACTGTTAACGAATTGGAGCCTGTTCGGTTTAAAGAAAAGAATAATGAAGAAAGTACGGTAATCAACAGCGATGAGGAAGAAGATAACGAAAACGCTTCGGAAAACGATCGAATATCAAATTCTTCTGATGCACAAGAGTCGCCGGAAAAGGCAACTGATGTTGAAAGGAAAACCAACGTAAATTCCCAAACAAAAGAAGATGCCGTTTCAAATGCTATAAACGAAGACAGGCCGGAGATTCACTCAACTGACGAAGAGGGCAGTCAGTTGACCTTGTTTTGATTTAATATACAGTCAACCATAGGCAATAACTTATGCTTCCTTATTTCAAATTTTTTCAAAAACGTTAGTTTTAAGAAACCCACATGTATTGCACACACAAACACAAATGAATATAATATTCAGACATGTGGGTTCCATCAGACCTTTAAAAAATAAATTATATTCTGATGAAAACTGCTATTAAATTTGCCATAAAAATGAGATGAATAAACAGGAAAGCGGTAATAGCATATACAGTTTACAAGTTCATATTCATAAAGTGTGATTACAAAGATGTTTATGCAGTATTTCAACGGAAAACCACTGCGTTGTTGAGATATTTTACGCTAAATATGCAACGGGAACAAGTAGAGATTTTCAAAGAAGTGGTGAGTAAGGAAGATGTTTTTTTAAGCCAGCCATTTCAAATAAGTTTAAGCGATATAAAAAGCGATTAAAAGGGAAAAGTTCAGGGATGTTGTTGCAGGAAATTTCAGGAACGGCATAGTCGGGGTTGGATTAATCATTTTTATACGCAAGGTTGTGGATGTTCGAGTACAGACAAGGTAACGGATGAGATGATAAATTCCTATTTGGATCACAAAAAACAATCCAATTCTAATGAAAATTACATTTTTAAATAAGTTTATGAACATTAATTTAACATTTTAATTGACTTATAGCCAAAATTAAAGCGAATTTTATTTGCAATCCAACCTATGGATTTTCAATCCATAGATTTGAGTTTCTTAACTTTTTCTTTCTACTTTTTTATGGTACATTTGTATAAAATTAATTTATACGGTTTTATGAAAAAATTCATTTTTTTGTTTCTGGGTTTTTTGCCTGTTATCCTAATTTTTTCTTCGTGCAACAACACTAAAACTTACGCCGAGCTTTTAAAGGATGAAAAAGCCATTATAGCAAGTTATATTAAACGTAGTAATATACAGGTAGTTACAACTTTTCCTGCTGATGGAGAATGGGATAATAAATATGTGAAAACTTCAAGTGGTCTATATTTTCATTTGGTCAGTCCGGGCGATACTGCTGCCAACGCCGACACGGTAGCAAAAAATGATCGGGTTGTTATTCGTTATCGACAATATACACTGACCGAATATCCCGATACCATTTATTACTGGAATACCATTGACTATCCTTATCCGATTTCTTTCACTTATCTTGATTATACGCAAGCCTGTACGGCTTGGCACGAAGCCGTTTCCTATATGAAACGCAACAATTCTGAAGCAAAACTTATTGTTCCTTCAAAAATAGGCTTGAGCGAATATATAAACAGCGTAACTCCACTGGGATACGATTTTAAGATTGTTGGCATTCAAAAGAGCTATTAATTTTTTAACAAACTTCTAATTAAGTTTTATATGGCACTGATAAAATCTATTTCCGGAATTCGTGGAACTATTGGTGGCCGAGCAGGAGAGGGATTAACACCTCTGGATATCGTTCGGTTTTCGGCTGCTTATGCCAAATTTATGAAACAAAATGCAGGTAATGATTCAAATAAAATTGTAGTGGGACGTGATGCCCGAATTTCGGGAGATATGGTATATCATTTGGTAGCCGGTACCTTATCGGGTCAAGGACTGGAGGTGGTTAATATTGGATTGGCCACTACGCCTACTACAGAGTTGGCTGTCATTTACGAGAAAGCTTTGGGTGGCATTATTCTTACTGCCAGCCACAACCCAATGCAGTGGAATGCTTTGAAACTGCTTAACGAAAAAGGTGAGTTCCTGAATGCGAAGGAAGGTGAAGAAGTATTGAAAATAGCGGCCGAGGAAAATTTCGATTTTGCTTCTGTTGAGCAGTTGGGAAAAATTTCCGAAAATTTTACTTTTTTGCAGAAACACATTGATAATATTCTGTCGCTGAATTTAGTAGAAGTTGATGCTATAAAAAAAGCTGATTTTACGGTTGCCATAGATGCAGTAAATTCGGTGGGAGGAATTGCAGTACCGGCTTTGCTCGAAGCGTTGGGCGTTAAAAAAGTTATTAAACTCAATTGCGAACCGACAGGAATTTTTGCTCACAATCCCGAACCGCTTCCCGAACATTTGTCTGAAATCTCGTCGTTGGTAAAAGAATCTAAAGCCGATGTAGGTTTTGTGGTTGATCCTGATGTGGATCGTTTAGCCATTATTTGTGAAGACGGCAGCATGTTTGGTGAAGAATATACGTTGGTGGCTGTGGCAGATTATGTATTGCAGCATACACCGGGAAATACCGTTTCCAATCTTAGTTCGTCGAGAGCTTTACGCGATATTACACAAAAACGGGGTGGAAAATATTCAGCTGCTGCTGTTGGTGAAGTGAATGTGGTTACCTTAATGAAACAAACGAATGCTGTAATTGGTGGTGAAGGTAATGGCGGAGTTATTTATCCTGCAAGTCATTATGGCCGCGATGCGTTGGTAGGTATCGCACTTTTTCTTTCTTATCTGGCAAAGTCGAAAAAAACTGTGTCTGCATTGAAAAATGAGTATCCACAGTATTTTATTTCTAAAAATAAAATTGAATTGACGCCGTCTATTGATGTCGATAAAATTCTTGCAACCATTAAAAACAATTATCAACTTCAGTACGAAGTTAATGATATTGATGGTGTAAAAATCGATTTTCCTACCGGTTGGGTACATTTACGCAAATCGAATACTGAGCCGATTATCAGAATTTACGCCGAAGCCAAAACCAAAGAACAGGCTGAAGCTTTTGCAAACGCCATTATGGAAGAAATTCGGCGGATAGCTGCTGCTTGAATTTTCCGAATAACAAATTTTTGGAAAATTTTTACTTGGCGTTCATTGCTCTAATCGGTGTGCCGGCATTACTGCTCTGGGAAGTCGGAACAGTATCTTTGCTTTCATCCACAGGGAAAATTCCCTTAACATTGCGGAAAACATAGTAATTCATGGATTGATCCGATTCAAATCCAATGGCATTAATGATTTGGGTTGCCTGAGTAACTTTAATCAAACTGTCGGAATAAATTTTTTGACTGTTCTGATCCCAAAAAAGTTGTTCGGTTTCAAAAAGTTCACCTTTCAGATTGGTGGCTTTTACATCATTTTTCAGTTCCCACAATTTTTTATTAACAAAAAAACGGGCATACTTGCTGTGAATATTGGCATCTACTTGCAGATTCATATCGAAACGTTCCAAGTGAATGCCATAAGGAAATTCCCAATAGGGATCCGGAACTTTATCGTAAATATCCCATTGCGGAGCAGAAATACGGTAGCGGGTAATTCCTGAATCGGAAATAACGGTAGTAATATCCGTAGCATGAAGAGTCGGAATCAAAGAAGGATCAGATTCAATTTGAACAATTTCAGGTTTAGTTGGTCGATTGCATGCAAAAGATAAAAAAAGCATAACAACTATAAACATAGTTGTTATGCTTTTTGAAAAATAATTTTTTAATATCTGTTTCATAAGATCCCTAAGGGATGCCTTTATTTTATTTATTCGAATGATTTTAATTGCTTGCCCTGCAAATGGTTGATTCGCCAATCCACCCGCCTACAAAAAAAGATTTACCCTCTTCCAGTTGAGGATGGAAGAAAATATCTTCTTTTGATGGGAAATAATTAATGTAAGTTTGAATCAATTTATTGGCTTCTTCAATAATTTTAGGGTCATTATCAACTTGTTTTGCTTTTATGAATTTATCGACAGCCGCCCAATACACCGATTTTTGTAATACTGGATCATCATAGATATTGGAATTGGCGTACATGATGCCTATCATCAAATAGGCACTTCCGTTATTGGGATTGAATTCTAACGATTTCAGTGCATATTCTCTGGCTCGAGAATAGTTTTTGAGGTCGCCATAGTATATTTGAGCAATTTTATACTGATAGGTAGCTTTCTCTTTGTTGTTGTTTGCTAGTTGAGTGGCTTGTTCATAAAATTTAATGGCACCGGAATAATCTTTCTTTTTATAACTCATTTCTGCCAATGCATTTGCCGATTCAGTTGAAGGTTGAATTTTATGAGCAGACAATGCAGCACTGAAATAAACATCTGATTGTATGCATCCTATGCGATTGTAGAAACTTAAAACGTTATTTAAAAATTCTAGATTGGTAGAATTTTGTGTTACTTTTGAGGCATACATCTTGTCCAGCATTTGACAATCTGCTGCACCGCTTTGTGCAAACAACACATCCAGCCCCTGCTTGATTTGATTGGCCAGCTCGTTGGATTTATATTCTGGATTAGCAATTTGAGTTTCAAGTATATCGTTAACTTTTAAATAATCGGCAATAAATTTTTCGGCATGTTCAGGATTTGCTTTATAAAGATTATAGGAAAGCATTATAAATTGCCGAAGTACTTCCAATTCAGAATTTTCCTTGAGTCCGTTGATGGATTGTTCCAACCATTCGTAAGCCGGTTTTTTCAAGTCATCACCTTTTACGTAAGTAATATAATCCAAAGCCTTTACCCCAAGTATCCAAGGAGTTGGATATCGGCTGTCATCACCAAAATACTTTATTCTTTTGTCATACATGGCCATCAATTCATCAAAAGCTTCCTTGTAAGAAGTTAAGTCTTTGGCTTGTGAAAGTTTCCATTGCAAAATTTCTCTTCCTCGTGTATAAATTACCCTGTTTGCTCCGGGGCATTCATTATAAGCCAAAGTCCAAGGGCCTATGGCATCTGCATACTGTTTGTTTTTTGCAGCTTCGTTAAAAAGACTAATGTAAATCAAACACATGGAATCGGTTACCTGTTCTGAACTGTTTTCTGTAGTAGCCGGTGTTTGAACATTTTTGCTTTTTTGGGCAAACGTGTTGGTTGAGAATATTGCAGCCAACAACAACACTAATATTTTTGTTTTCATTTTTTTATGACTTTTAAAATTTTGTTTGTTTTATAATTTTCTTTTAAAGAACCAATTCTCATTGACGCAAACATTAAATGTAAATTTAAAATAGTCTTCCCTCAAAGAACTGTAATTACCAATTTTTCCATATTCAAAGGAAGTGTTTAGCATTGTTCGGCTGTAGGGTAACGGTAATCCAATACCAAAAGTTATACCAAAATTATTATCAAGCGATTTTCCGTCAATTTTATAATAAGGGTTGTTTACATTTAATCCTAAACGATAACGTATATGGTCGCTGTACTTTCTCCCGGAAGAGTTGGGCAAATATTCCGCTCCAATGGAAATTTTGTTTCGATTGACCAAACTGTCTGTTTTGCCGTAGAATCTTGTATTGGCCCAATTTTGGAAAGTATAGTCGATGCCGAGTGAAAGCTTTTTGTTGTAGGTATAATAAATTCCCCCTCCCAGTAGCATGGGAAGATCAAAATCTGTGTCATAATTGGTTGTGTCGGTCAATACTCCCGAATTAATTTTGGAAGACTTGACGTTAAAATTCTTTTTAGGTTCGAATATTAAACCGATATTTAGATCGTTTTTTTTGTTGAAACCAGTAAAATACTGCATCCCATAACGAAAACGGAAATTATTGGCTTCTATGTAATTCAATTCTGTAGTAGAGGTGTAATTAGTGGAAGAAAAGCTTATGTTTCTATAATTGTTAATTGTCCCAAACATGTAATAAGCATTGACCCCCAATGCCCAATGTTGCAAAAAATCGATAGACAATCCCATATAAACTTCACTGAATCCACCTGATCCGGTAAAACTTTTCGTTACATTAAGGCTGTCCGGAGTATTACTATTATTTGGTATGGTAAGTATTTCTGTAGTATAGAAATTGTAGCCCGAAAACGAATAAGGCTGAATGCCGGCACTTAAAGCTATGTTTTTTGAAAGAGGAAATTGAATGGTGATATAATCGAGATTGGCAGTAAAGTTTGAACTTTTTCCACTTGGATCTTTAAATTGCGAGCGTAACGCCGAAACTCCGAAATCGAACATGAAAGTCATACTGTCAACCACACTGTAGGATGCAGGATTGATAGAATTGATACTCGAAACAGAACGAACCCCCAAAGCCACACCTCCCATTGCTCTTTGTTCGCTGTTGTGGTTGTCGTTGATTTCACCAAAACCAAAACGCGTATAGGGTGAGTTTGTATTGTTTTGACTGGAAGTATCCTGCATAGATAAAAACAATATTAAAAATGCAATTAAAATCTTTTTATTGTACATTATATTGAAGTATATAATTGAGTCCGATTAACACCAAATTTTTTTCTACAAAGATGCTATTTTTTAATTTTTTATCAAAAAAAATCAAGCTTCCGCCTGTTAAAAATGTTGAAAGGTCAGGATATTCGATTTTCAAAGCATTAATATAACCGTCGATTTCAAATATTATTCCGTTCAGAGCGCCTGCAGCCAATGCCATTTCAGTATTGGAGGCCATTAAGGGAACTTCCTGAACCGGTTTCACCAAAGGCAATTTTTTTGCAAATGTATGCAGCGCCATTAATCTCAATTCCAAGCCGACATCAATGTTCCCACCCCAATAGTTTCTCTTGGCATCCATGAAATCGAAAGTTATGGCAGTACCTGCATCGATTACCAAAACATCACGATTGGGCTCGAGAAAACCTGCACCGACAACAGCTGCCAACCGGTCTTTCCCCAGAGTTTTGGGCGTTTGGTATTTGTTTTCGATAGGCAAGGGAGTTTCATGTGTCAGCAGTAATACTTGCGCAATATTTTTCTTTAAAAATGCAACGGCTGAAGCATTTTTATTGATTACGCTGGAGTAAATACACCGATCGACAGGATAATTACGGAGCATTGATAAAACAGATTTTCGATCAAAATTTTTATATACAAAAGTTTTTACCAGTTTGCTTTGGTCGAAAATTCCCATTTTGATACTTGAGTTTCCCTGATCGATGCAAAGATTCATATTTCGATAGAAATTTACAGGATCATTTTTTCAATGGGTAATACCAGAATTCCTTCAGCACCGCAAGCTTTCAGTTTTCCAATAATATCCCAAAATTCTTTTTCGGCAATTACTGCGTGAACAGAGTTCCATCCTTCTTTAGCCAATGGCATGACGGTAGGACTTTTCATACCGGGAATTATTTCGATAATTTTTTCCAGCTGAGAGGTTGGAACATTCATCAAAACGTATTTTTTGTCTTCAGCCATTTTTACGGCTTCTATGCGGAAAAGTAACTCGTCCAGTATCTTTTTTTGCGCTTCAGAGAGTTTTGGATTCGCAATCAGCAAGGCTTCTGACTTCATAACAACCTCTACTTCTTTCAGATGATTGGTTACCAGTGTACTTCCTGAGCTGACAATGTCGAAAATGGCATCTGCAAGACCTATGCTGGGAGCAATTTCTACTGAACCTGTTATAACATGAATCTCAGCACGTATCCCTTTTTCTTTCAGAAAATTACTCAAAATTACGGGATAAGAAGTTGCTATGGTTTTGCCTTCAAACCAGCAGATATCAGAATATTCTGCTTCTTTGGGAACTGCCAGCGAGAGGCGGCATTTACTGAATCCCAATCGACGAATAAGTTTGACATTTTTTTGCTTTTCAGCAAATTCGTTTTCTCCAACAATACCAATATCGGCTACGCCATCGGCAACAGATTCGGGAATATCGTCATCACGTAAAAACAAAACTTCTAAAGGAAAATTTTGTGCCGGAATAAGCAAAAGACGTTTTCCCAATTCTATTTTAATACCGGCTTCGTTAAGTAACGACATGCTGTCATCAAAAAGTCTTCCTTTGGTTTGAACTGCAATTCTTAGCATAAACAATTTTTTTCTTTATTATGACAATCGGTTTACAAATTTACATATAATTTCTTATTCAGGTAAAGAAGTAAAAGTGGGATTTGAGTTTTTTATAATTCGCTACATGTATAAACGAAAAAAGTCCGCTAACACTAACGGACTTCAGCTCTGTAAATTTTGGTTGTTTTAAAATTACATAGGAGCCACAGTTGTGTCAACTGCTGCAGTATCAACCGGAGCAACAACAGTATCAACAACAACTACAGAATCTTCAGTAGCAGCAGCTTCTTTGTTTTCTTTTGGTCCACATGCAACGAATGCAAATACAACAGCACACAATAAAAATAATTTTTTCATTTTCTTAATTTTTTGAAGTTTTACATGTTTGTTTACAATTCAAAATCGATGCAAAGGTACATCTTTTTTTCTTTATAAATGCAAGTATTTGCGATATTTTTTTCAATTTTTTTCATTTTTATTTTTCTAAATATTTTGTGCCCTCTCAAAAACAATTAAATACTTCGTATTCAATAAAGTAAAATTATTAGTTTCTTGTTTTTGCCTGAGTTTTGTTGGACTTTTGAATAATTACTTTTAGTTGCAGTGTGAAAAAAAAATTTTTTTACGAAAACGTTTTCTATTCTATCTCGTTTTCTAGGATTTCGCTTAAGTGAAGCTATTGTTTATTAACAAATTTTATGCCAAGATTTTATAATAGTTTCATTTCGATGATAAATCACAAAGAAATTTGATTATATTTGTCTTTTAAACAGAATTTATATGAGAACTTTTTTTATTGAAGACCAAGTTGAAATTGAAAATATTATCAATGCCTGTGATATTTGCTTTGTAGGTATTTCGGAATTGGATGGAAGTCCTTATGTTATACCCATGAATTTTGCTTTTGATCATAACGAAGTTATTTTACATTCTGCACCTGAAGGAAAACATCAGCTATTACTCCAAAAGGATAATCGTGTCTGTATTACGTTTTGTTCGGACAGGAAATTAATGTACCAACATCCTGATGTGGCATGCAGTTACAGCATGAACTCCAAAAGTGTGCTGGTGAAAGGGAAGGTGATTTTTATCGAAAATTTGGAAGAAAAAGAACAGGCCATGAATTTGTTTATGAAAAAATATACACAACGCAGCGATTTTAAATACTCGCTTCCGGCACTTAGAAACGTGAAAGTATGGAAAGTAAAGGTGGAATCGATTACAGCTAAGGCTTTTGGTCAAAACTTTAAAACCCAACAATAAGTAATTTTTTAACCTCTTAATATATTTAATTATTTGATTTCCTGAACTATATATTTAATTTCCTTTTCGTATTTTTTCAATCATTTGTTTTCTTTTTCTCCCACACGAAAAAAAATTTTATAATAAGAAAACCCACATGTAGTGCATACACACGAATGAATATAATATTCAGACATGTGTGTCCCATCAGACCTTTAAAAAAATAAATTATATTCTGATGAAAGATTTAAATGGGTATTTTGTGAAAAACCATTTTTAGAACTGCCGGTTTTTAATACAGATTTTTTGGCACAACAATTGAAAAAAATATCGTCGACCCATTTTCTGAAGATTTTTTAGAAAAGAAGGAAACCCATTTTGTTGAATTTGAATAAATTTATGTCATTCTGACATTAAAGATACTAATTTTGTCATTAAAATTTTAAATAGCGCAATGAAACATTCATTTGATGATTTTAATATTGAAGAATTAACACAACCTTCGGAAGCTTTTCCCATTATTTCGTTTGAAGAGGAAAAAAATGGAGATGTTTCTCTCGAGTCGGGCGATATATTGCCTATTCTACCCTTGAGAAACATGGTTTTGTATCCAGGTGTTTTATTGCCGGTATCGGTTGCTCGACCGAAGTCGCTGAAACTTGTGCGGGAAGCAAAAGAAAGCAATCATTATATAGGCGTTTGCACACAAAAAGATAAAAATATTGATGATCCGACTCCTGACCAGTTGTATTCTATGGGAACTGTGGCTAAAGTTGTACGGATTTTGGAAATGAACGATAACACTACTACGGTTATTCTTGAAGGAAAATCACGTTTTTTTCTGGGTGAAGTTTTGACACTGAAGCCTTATATGAAAGCGCGGATTAATTTGGCTCCCGAAATAATTCCAAGCGCTGAAGATGGTGTTTTTCCGGCACTGGTTGCTACCATTAAGGATATGGCTGCAAAAATTATAGCCAATGCAGGAATAATGCCTCCAGAAGCAGTTTTTGCCATACGTAATATTGATAACCCCGTTTTTCTTATTAATTATGTATGTGTGAATTTTGGATTGAATGTACAGGAAAAGCAAAGACTGCTTGAAATTGACGATATTCTGGATCGGGGCTATCAATTGCTCGATTTGTTGAACAAGGAATGGCAATTGCTGGAAATAAAAATTTCTATTGAAAATAAAGCCAAAGAAGGTATCGATCAGCAGCAGAAGCAGTATTTCCTGCAGCAGCAAATGAAAACCATTCAGGAAGAATTGGGTGGAGCTTCTCCCGAACAGGATATTCTGGATTTCAGAGAAAAAGCAAAACAAAAAAAATGGAATGAAAATGTGGCTGCTTTGTTTGAGAAGGAATTGAAAAAACTGGAACGTATGTCGCCTCATTCTCCGGATTATACTACGCAGCTGAATTATGTGGAAACTTTATTGGAATTGCCATGGAATGAGTACACAAAAGATAATTTTAATTTGAAAAATGCACGTAAAATCCTTGAACAGGATCATTTCGGCATGGAAACCGTAAAAGAACGTATTTTGGAACATTTGGCCGTGCTGAAATTGAAGGGAGACATGAAATCGCCCATTATTTGTCTTTATGGCCCGCCGGGAACCGGAAAGACTTCGTTGGGCAAATCCATAGCCAGAGCGTTGAACAGAAAATATGTAAGAATTTCGCTTGGTGGTTTGCATGACGAAGCCGAAATTCGCGGTCATCGAAGAACTTATATCGGAGCGTTGCCGGGAAGAATTATGCAGAATATTCAGAAAGCACAGTCGGCCAATCCGGTTTTTGTGTTGGATGAAATTGACAAGGTTGCTGCCGATTATAAAGGTGATCCGTCTTCTGCTTTGCTCGAAGTTCTCGACCCCGAGCAGAATACCAGTTTTCACGATAATTATCTCGACGTCGATTTCGATTTGTCGAAAGTGATGTTTATTGCTACAGCCAACAATCTGAATACCATTCCTCGTCCTTTACTCGACAGGATGGAATTGATAGAAGTAAGTGGCTATACACAGGAAGAAAAAGTGGAAATTGCCCGACGCCATCTTGTTCCCAAAGAGCTCGAAAATCACGGTTTAACAAAAGAACAGTTGATTTTGACGAAGCCTGTAATCGAACATTTGATCGAAAATTATACGCGTGAATCGGGCGTTCGCGAATTGGACAGACAAATTGCTTCGCTCATGCGGAAAATTGCAAAAAAAGTGGCTTCCAATGAGCCTTATAATGTGCAACTTACTGTAGATGATTTGAAAACTTTTTTGGGAGTTCCGCGATATACAAAAGAAAAATATCAGGGAAACGATTATGCCGGGGTTGTTACCGGTTTAGCATGGACACAAGTGGGGGGCGAAATTCTCTATATTGAGTCGAGTCTAAGCAAAAGTAAATCTCCTCAGTTGACTTTAACGGGAAATTTGGGCGAAGTGATGAAAGAATCTGCTGTGATTGCATTGGAATACATAAAAGCACACGCCGAACAGTTAGGAATTGATAGTGAAATGTTTGAAAAATGGAATGTTCACATTCATGTTCCCGAAGGAGCTATTCCCAAAGATGGTCCGTCGGCGGGAATTACAATGCTTACAGCGCTTGTTTCGGCATTTACCAAAAGAAAAGTTCGGAAAAATCTTGCCATGACCGGCGAAATCACCTTACGTGGAAAAGTATTACCGGTTGGTGGAATTAAAGAAAAAATACTTGCGGCCAAAAGAGCAGGCATAACCGAATTGGTTCTTTGCGAAGAGAACAAAAAAGATGTGGAAGAAATTAATGCGTCTTATTTGAAAGGTCTTCATTTTCACTACGTAAACGATATAATGGAAGTCATCAATTTCGCTCTGTTGGATGAGAAAGTTAGGATGGAGTAAATTTAAAGATTTGTCAAGTATGATTAGTCAATCCTTAAAAGTTTGTTTTAGTGGTAAGATTATAAAATTTTTGTTGAAATGAAACAAAAAACTCTTCTTTGAGTTTTCACATCATTTTTTTCAAATTCCAAGCTTGAGTAGCCAATAAAGCGTTAATTTGTATGCCGTCTTCGCCGATTGGTTTGCCGAAAATGGACAAAATCGTTCTGATCAAACGGCAAACGGTATTCAAAAAACACACTTCTGCAAAAATGCTGAAATTAAACATTCCGTATTCAATAATTCAGTTATCGTTTATCTCGAAATTGTACAAATGTTTGAGCAACATCCACTCTACCCTTCTCCATTTGAAACACTCTGGGGCCATTGGCAAAATATAGATACCAATTCCTTCTCAAAGTAAGAAAGTAACTTCAGTCTATTTTGTCCCATAATTGAATTAATTCATGGTTCATATCTATTATAAAGTTTTTCAACAAAGAACAAAATAAATCTCATTGATCTTTATTGGTAATTTTTCTATCATTTTTATAGTGTTTGCTAACCTCGACAAATTTATTCAACCTTATTTACAACTATTTTATTGATATTGAATTGAATATAATAGAATAAATTAAAAAAACGACTCTCTACAGATTTTTACTGATGTAACTCTTCAATTCATTCCTTAATTTATTAATTAAATATTTTTTACAATTTCAATAATGCTTAAATTTTAAAAAATATAATTAATACAAAAAATTATTAATAAAAGTACATTTCGGATAATTTGATAATACTTTTACCAATAAATTAATTAGTTTCTTATCTTTTTTAAGTTCTTTAGCAAAAGAATTTAAAATTTGTTGGTTTGATTTTTAAATTTGTTTCGATTATCATCTCAAATAAAATTAACAAAAAAAAATTAATGCCATGAAACAATTATTCAATTTACTTTTGATTCTATTGTTGGGAGTTCAATTTCTTTCTTCACAAATTATTAAGGAATTCCCAATTGCAGTTGGCAGTGAAGCTGCTTCGGCTTTATCGGCAGCATTCGATGGCACCAATTATTTAGTTCCAATTCTGGGAGATGCCAATAGTGAGTACACGCTTACGGTTCAATTTATCAGTAAAACGGGCGAGTTGTCAGGAAATAGAATTGCTTTAAATGCTTATGGACCGGTTGCTCCAATGGTTGTTTTCGATGGAACCAATTATCTTGTGGTTTGGCAGGATGTTGAGCATCATCTTTATGCTCGTTTTCTGAGCCCTTCCGGTAACTGGCAAGGAGAAGCAGTTTTAATTGCTACTGACGTGATTTTCGATTTACGTCCTTTTAATGTGAGCTATTCCGGTTCTAATTTTTTGGTTGCTTATGTAAAATCGGATTTTGGATTATACGGACAATTATTGGATAAATCGGGAAATCTGATTGGAAGTTCCTTTTTTATCAATAATTTTGGCATTACCAATCCGCAAAATTCAAGTTCAAAAGAATTCAATATGGCTTCTGATGGAACGAACTATCTGATTGTATGGTTCAATCATGGTGGAGGCAGTTCAAACTCAATATTAGGCCAATTTGTCGGCAAAAATGGAACTTTGGTAGGAAATGCTTTTACTATCGATCCTCCCTCACCTGATCATAATCCGGTAAGTTTGATTTTTGATGGGAACAAATATGTTATCAGTTACGATATTTGTTTTAATCGCAACAGTCCTTATAGTTGTAATGATCACGGAGCTTATTTCCGATTTGTTTCGACCAGTGGTACTGTAGGAGAAAAAACTACTTTAGCGGAAACAGCTGGTGTACACAATGCTTTTACTTTTGTATGCTCGGATGGGAATAATTATCTGTTTACATGGGAAAGTCAGTCGTTATCCGATAATTCTGCCGATAATCATATAAAAGGAAGATATTATAATATGTCGGGTACGCCATTGGGTGAAGAATTTAACATATTTACCGTTCCCGGTTCTGAAGGAAAAATTCCACTTGGTGGTGTAATGTTGTTTGATGGCAATAATTTTTTGGTTGGGGTTACAAAGGCTTTTCTTGGAGAAACAGGATTTAGCGATGGAGATGTTTATGGTATTTTGGTTCAAAAATATCCATCTGGTTTAAATAATCCACAAAATAATGAAAAACTCACGCTTTATAATTATCCAAATCCTTTTGCCAACGCAACAACTTTTTACTTTCAATTACCTCTTAGATCAAAAGTAACGTTGATAATTTATGATGCAATGGGAAAGCAATTGATGACAGTGATTGACGAAACGTTGGCTGCAGGAGAGCATCAAATTCCCTGGCAGACAAACAAACTCACCGGAGGTTTATATTTTTACAAAATTCAGACAGAAGATTTTAGTGTTACGAGCAAATTTGTGGTTCTAAAATAAAAGTTTTTTCAGTTATTGGCGTAGAATTGATTTTTTGAATTTTTTCAGCTCATTATAAAACAAAATATGGAAGAAAGTTTGTTGAAAAGAACAGGCTTTCTTCCTTTATTTTTTCATTTTTTGATGAATTTTTCGGTAAAGAGTTGTCCAGCCACCTCAATCATGGCGATGTACAGGTTGGCTGGATAATGGGAAATATTAAAAGTTCCTGTTTTGTCGTTCAGCAAAAATTCTTCCATTAATTTCCCGGAATAATTGAAAATTCGTACGGAAACAATATTAATTTCCGATTTTATGGAAACAATATCGGAAGCAGGATTGGGGAAGAGCGAAAAAAACTTTTTGTTGTCGGGATTTTTTTTACCTTCTTTTATGACATGTAAGGTTACGGTTGTGTTTTGGGATAGAGAAGTACCGTCAAAAATTGCGTATTTGAACACATCTGTACCTTTAAATCCTTTACGAGGAATGTAAGAAAACGAACCATCAACGTTTATTTCGACGAAACCGTTGGCAGGTGCATCAGTTAAAACGGCAGAAATGTTCCAACCATCCATGTCAAAATCATTTTTCAGAACACCGTTGTTTTCATCGATTTTAAAAATACTTTCTTCTCCCTCCAGCTCATAATTGTCGGGAAAAGCAATGGCCGGAGTATTGAATTCGGTGAGATTTTCGTACATAGTCCAGTAGGAAGATTTGAATTTTTCCTCCACATCGTTATCGGTAACTTTGTTCCATTTTTCCCAGTCGAAGCGCGTATCGCTGAAATAGGTTTTATTTTTGTAAAAAATGCTCACCGCAATACCATCCGATTCTCTTGTACGTAGCTCAGGATTTAAACTGTCAACGTGGAAAACTTCTTTTTGAGACGGATCGACAAATTGCAATAAAGTCCAGGGCAATCGGATTGAAATTTTGTCGTCATAAATTGTAACGGCATCTTTTGAAGTTTCCGGCTGAAAGGATTTATTCAGTTTTAATTCTCCAATGTATTGAACATCCGAATAAAAAGAGTTGTTTTTCCAGCGGACAATGTTCCATGTAGCGCCATCTGTTGCCACAGAACGCAACTTTTGTTTTGGTGTGAGTATTTTGTGCCACAATCCGAATAAATCATAAGCTTCCGTAACATACAAGGTTGCTGCATATTGAGTGATTTTGAGCAAAAATTCGGCACGTGAGGGGATGGTTTGTCCGTTTGGCATCATGGATTCTCCCAAACCTGCATCGTACGTATCGATTGCTATCCAACATTCTCCCAACAAATCCATTTTATCTTTCAGATTCAACTGAATTTCAAAAAAATCGTAATTTTGTTTTGCTGACAAAGTCGTTATGTCATCAGCAGCATCAAAATTTTTCCAGATTTTCCATTCGTCGGATTTTACAAATTTTTTCAGGCCAAAGTTTTGTTCGGCAGCGGTTATGTTGTGCCATAAAATTCTGTTGCCAAAATCAATAGGATCGGTAATCCATGTTTTTTTGAACCATTCGTCAATCCACGCAAATTGTATTCCTCCGGCCAGTTGACTGGATGAAATGTTTCTGAGAAGACGCAAATCGGTTTCGCCTTGCTGCTGTTCATCAAATCCACCGTGATTCATACCTGAAGAAGTATAGTGAGCTATGCCCCAACTCGAAGGAACGCCATATTCGGCAATAAGCAAAGGATATTTTCGATAGTGGTTTTTTAAATCTCTGATATAGCCCAAATAACTGTTGCTGCCAAAATTATCCGATGCAAGTTTATAATCGGGCTGAGCCCCTACAAAATCCGGATAATAGGGATAGGCATGATAACTAATAAAAAGTCCGGCCGGAGCATCCAGTATATTGATTTTCGATAAGTCTACAGTTGCCGTGTCTTCCGTTCTATTTGGTTCAAAAGCATGATGCAGGGGATCGAGGGTGGGCCAGGAAGAAATGCTGACAGGTCTTTCGGTGTTGTATGTATTTTTTTCGTATTCTACCAAATGATTCAAATTTTCTGTAAACCAAACTTCGGATGGTGAAGCGTTATTAATTTCAAAATGGGTACCTGTGAAGTGATTATTGTCCGCGTGAATACTGTCGGTAGTCAGAATTTCTTCAGGATATACCTCTCGACCGACAATATAACCGATGTTCCATTGCGAAACGTCGGCAGTATAGTTCCCATAAGCTTTTCCGTAACGCTGCGCAATCAGTTTGTTTCCATGAACGCAGTCAATGTTTTCCCTGATTTCGGCTCTGAAGGTGTCGGTAATTTGATACAAATCGTTTTTGTATCCTTCCATTTCTTCGTTTAGCCATACGCCTTGAAAAAAGAATAAAGGATGCTGCGGATGGTTGGTATTGTATTTGAGCAATTCGTCATAAAATTGTGGAAAATGAAGTGTGTAAAGGCGAATACAATTGAATCCGGCATCTTTTATTTCTTCAAACCATTGGCGATATTGTTCGGGCTTCACATCCAGCTCGCCCGGATAAGAGCCGGGTTTAGCAACACCCAAATTGACTCCCTTGATAAAAATGGGAATATATTTTTTACCATTCCAAACCGTCAGATAGTTGCTGTCTGTGGAAAAGGGAACTTCTGTTTTTTGCGCTGAAAGAGCTTGAAAAGATAGGATGAACAAAAGTAGGATAGCGTAATTTTTCAGTTGTTTTATTATGAAACTATTCATGTAATATTTTTTCATTTTTCTTCATTTTCGGAGTTTAAATTTTTTTTAAAGGTATCCACGTATTTGGCATCATATTCCAATATGTGGTTGAGAAACCACTTGCGTAGAAAGCCGGCAATTTCTTCATTTAAAGTAATACTTTGAAATAATTGAGAAGTTTTAAAATCGAGCATTTTTTGTATAAAAATTTCATGTTGAACAATGTGCTCATTTATTTCCTGGTAGTCGAATTTTTTCATCAGATCTTCTTCGGTACTGAAATGATAATGGGTATATTCTTCCAGTTCTTCGATAATTTGTTCCGTATTTCCAGATTTTTGTTCAATGTTATCCAAGATTCTTTGAAATATACGAAACAGTTTTTGGTGTTGGCTGTCAATTGGTTCAATATCAAACTTAAATGGAATTACAGGGTCGGAATTTTTTTTATCCGAACTTTCTGCGCTTTTCATAACGATTGTTTTTTTAATGTGCTTTTATTTTCTTTTTCATATAAATTCAAGAAATCTAAAAAATTCAGATTTTTACGTAAAATACTTATCTTAATTCTGCTTTGAATTTTGATCGGTATTTCCCGAAAAACCTTTTCTGGTCATGTTTCCCCAGATATGTCTGCTTTTTTTCTTAAAGAAATAATCGATGTTTCCCGACAAGGAAAATAGCATATTAATCGGCTGATAAACAAACATTTCCATTACAGACAAGAGTAAAATATTGCCCAAATAGGTAACATTTTTATATTTGTTGTAATAAATTGCTTCTAAAAGTACGGAAAAAAATGAATACATGACAGCAAAAGAAAGAACAAAAAGTGTCATAATCAGGAATACTTTTACATCCAACAGCCCGAAAATAGTCAGCAAAATTACGTAACCAATGCCCAAAAACTGAATAATGGGCGCCAACCATTCGAAAAATATCCAATAAGGGAAGCTGATCATTCCGATTCGTCCATATTTTGGATTAAAAGCCATTTTCATGTGTTTTCGTATGGTTTCGATGGCTCCGCGTGTCCATCGGTTTCTTTGTCGCGAAAGCATTTTTAATGATTCGGGAACTTCCGTCCAGCACAATGGATCAGGGATAAAGGCTATTTTGTATTTCTTTTTTTCTACTTCGTGCATGTAACGGCGCATTCTGACAACCAGTTCTAAATCTTCGCCAACAGTAGAAGTATCGTAACCTCCCGCAGCCAATGCTGTTTGGCGGTCGAACATGCCGAAAGCGCCGGAAATTATGAGCAATCCGTTGATTCTGCTCCAAGCCATGCGCCCTAAGGTAAATGCCCGGAAATATTCGATGGTCTGATATTTTGCCCATTGGTTTTTCGGGAAATTCACTTTAATTATTCTGCCATTTTTTATTTCGCAGGAATTCGCCACACGAATCACACCGCCGGAAGCAATTACCTTGACTTTGGTTTCTTCAATAAAAGGTTTTACCATTCGCAGCAATGCATCGGGTTCGAGAATGGAATCAACATCAACGGCCAGAAACAATTCATTGTGAGCATAATTCAACCCGGCATTCAGTGCATCGGCTTTTCCACCATTTTCTTTGTCAATGATGGTCAAATGATTGTAAGCGTTGTTTCGTGATTTGTAAATTCCCCTGATATTTTTTGTTATAATTTGTGATTCGTAAGCCATGTCAGTTTTAATCAGGTCGAAATATTGAATAATTTTATTGAGTGTTTGGTCTTTACTGCCGTCGTTTACAATGATAATTTCAAAATCCTTGTATTTCAAGCTTAAAAGGCAGTTTATATTATCCACAATTGTTTTTTCTTCGTTGTAAGCCGGAGCTATAATTGAAACTGAAGGCAATTTCTGAAAACTCAACATTTTCAAAAAATCTGAATATCTGTTTCTTGAATGATATTTTTTTAGTTCTGATGTTGACAAAAGCGCTATCAGAAGGTAGGAGATAAAAAGGGCACATGCATAAACAAAGATGAGCCAGTTCACAATTTCGATAATGATGGGAAATTCCATAATTTTTAAAGATAAAAGTCCATTAATTGACGGAGTGCTTTTCTGATATTTTCGTCAGGGTGGTTTTTGTATTTCAAAACCAAATTCATGTCCATTGTTAGCAGTTTTGACATTGCCCTGATTTTCATTTCCAGCGGTTTGTTTTCGATGATCCATTCAAAAAAATTGTACGAACTTGTTTTATCTTCATTATTGATCAGAAGATTAATAACTTTATTTTGTAAATTTTTTGTCATGCAACTGAACTGATACATTAAAGTCAGGTAATCGTTTTTTTCTTTGGCTAATGCCATAAATGCCAGATAAGCTTCCTCTTTCACCATTGGGTCGGCATCATTCATCAGTTTAAAAATAATCGGTTTAAGTTCCTCTTTTTTTTGTAGGTTGGCAAGTCTTAATCCCAAACTCTTTATTAATGGGTTGTGAGATTTCAAAAGAGCGGAAAAATTTATATTTGTTCTGTCTTTTGCTGCATTTATGATAATGTTAAAATCCCAGAGAGAAATTTTTTCCTGATAATCCGACAGAAAACTGAGGTCGTTATCGGAATTGGCTTTTACATAAGCCTGCAGTGCTTCCGATCGTAACATCTCGTTTTTACTGTGCATATAGCGGACAAGATATCGGTTGTATTTTGTCAGTTGAAAATCGCCTGCCGTTTTCAGTGCAAATAATTTGTTTCTGAGGTATGGAGAATGAAAATGACTTTTTATAAGCGGATCAAAATGCAACGCATCATACAAATAAATACAGGTTTCGTGAACTTCGCCTTTGGTGAGGATAAGAATTTTACGCAGTTCATTGATAAAAACTCTTTGGGCATGATTGGATTTCAAGTAGGGTTGAGCTTTTATACGAAAATCATTGATGTCTCTTGTTTTGTTATCCTGAATCAGATAGTTGAAAATCACTTCACGAATCCTTTCATGGAGGAGTTGGTTCTTTTTTTCGGCAGAAGATCTTCGAGTTGTAACCAAAACAATCGAAATCAGTTCAGCAACAATCAGCAACAGGAAGATAACAATCAGCACCTGAACCACATAAAGCCATGAAGGCGACTGTTCGATAATGGAATACAAAGGATTGCCAATGGAATAGTTAAACAGGATAAATTCTTTCTGTTTCAGAAAGAAAAACAAAAATACGGCCAGACACAAGGCTATGATAAAAATCAACCTTGAAAAAAGGAATTTCAGATATAAGCTGATTGTTCTCATTTTTCAGAATCGGTATTTGTAGCCAACTTCCACAAGATAGCGGTTGCGGAACTGTTTTGTGGCATTTTGATTGATTTGTTCGTACATATAACCCAACCCGATATTAACATCTGAAATTCTGTTCACCTTAAAGTTCTTTTCCAACCTGATGCGATAGGACATTAATTCGTTAAATGAACTTTGTGAAGTGGTCAGTATATCGTCGGGAGAATTGCCTACGCCGGCTTCCAAGCCCCAAAAATTCCTGTTGTCGCTTCCGTACAGACGATATTTGAATACGACCGAAAGCGATTGCAAATTGTTTTGTACCACATAAAAAGGTCTTAGCGAAACCCAATTATTTCCGAAATAATGTCCCACATTGCCGGTAAAGATAACAACATTTTTGTTGTCGGCGTTTGGATAAAACATGTATCGACCGCCCAGTGAGCCATCCCAATGCTTGCTTATGGCAAAATAATATTCCAGTCCCGTTCGGTGACGGGGAAACAAATCGCCAGTAAGAGCATATCCATAATTGAAATAAAGATAGTTTTTTTTGTAAATAACGGAATAATCATTCAATTCGATTTGCACATCATTTTTTCCGAAACGATGTGCATAGTTGGCATTAAGTCCGATATTTCTGTTTTTAAACTGCATGGCATTGCCCAAAGAAAAAAGATGTTGCGGATCGTTGTTGTCGAACATGTCGAGCGAATAATTTACCGAAAGCAAATTGGTGCGCTGTTTCATCAGCAGATAAGTGTAAAGTTCATCAATGGTTTTTTCTTGCAGATAAACTTTGTTTTTTTCGTCTTTAAACAAACCGATTCCTTTTTCGTATGCACCGGTTTGAGCATAGGCAATGAGTTTTTTTGTCAACAGGTTTTTAGTATCGCCATAATTGTTCTTTTCTGCTTCTTCGCAGGCAGCTTCTAATTCTTCATATTTCCCTGAACGCAGCAAAATATTGAGGTAACTGTCATAAAATTCTTCATTGAGATAGTTCAATTTTTTTGCCTTGTCTATAAACAGTAAAGCAGAATCGTTTTTTTGCGACCACGAGTAAACGTTAGCCAAAAAAACACAAATATCACCCCGAGCAGTATCAGCAGACAAAGCCGTTTTAGCTTCCCGAATGGCTGCTGCATAAGCTCCACCATGAGCTTTTTCTATAGCAACGGCGAATATGGAATCGACATTGGTTTGAGCTTGCAGAAAACCAGTTGAGGCAAGCATGATCAGAAAAACAATCAGTTGAAATTTTTTTTTCATATTGTTGGTTCGTTTGTATAACTTTCAATTTTTTACAGAGACTTTATTGTGCAGAAATTCGTGAATTTGTGAGGCAATTTCTATGGGATCGAATGGCCTTTCAATAATAACATTGGCACCAACCTGAAGTGCTTTGTTGTAATATTCGGGCGTTTGAATAACCGTAAAAAACCAGATAGGAGTAAAAATTTTCAGCTTGAATCGAATGATATACAACAAGTCAATGGCAGAGTTTTCTGAAAAGTTGCCATCTACAATAATTAAATCGAAGCTATTTTCTTTCAGTTCTTTATACAGCATGTTGAGCGAATCGGTTTCACTGATTTGAATATCCAATTCAATTTTTTTGATAAAGTTTCTGATTAATGTCAAGAAAACGATTTCGTTTGAAATTATATTGATTCGGTATGCCATTTAATAATTCTTTTTTTGATTCTGAATTTTAAAAATTGTGTTTATTCTGTTCGCTGATATTCTTCGTTTAAAATTTGTGTATTAGCCCGAAATAACCGAGCACATTAATTGTATTTAATACTTTTTATTATTTTTGTATCGGACAAGCTGATCCGATGGTGATATTTTATACCGAAGGATTAATTGAAGGGGTGTTGCTGCAAGTAATAGCCCCTTTAATCATTCCTTGATTGACCAATTCATTTCTTCGAGGCATTGAGCCACTTGAAATGAGGACAAGCTGAACCTCAGGCTCCTTATTGCCCGATGGAATATCATTTTTTTCTTTTCGCCGGCTTTGTGCGTACTGTTCTCTGTATTCTACCGGAGAACAGTAATCTAATCTATGAAATATCCAATCTGTGTTATAGTTTTTAATAAATCGATTAATACTGTTATAAGCTTCCTGGAAGGAAGAAAATGTTTCTGTTTGCAGCACCTGTTCGTCCAATGTGCGGTGAAACCGCTCTATTATCCCGTTGCATTGTGGAGAGCGTACAAATGCTTTGGACATTTCCAATCCCAGAAATTTCATTTCATTCATAAAATCGGCAGAGTCATATTGTGACCCATGGTCGCTTCTTAATTGCAGTTTCATTCCTTTGCAAACATCCTTATCTACCGAACCGAAAGTCTTTCTTACGGCAGCTCTAATGGGCTCCATAGCTGCAAAACGATTGCCTTTTTTGGCTATATGCCATGAGATAATCTCATCATTAAAATGATCGATCACACCAAAAAACCAATGCCACCCTAACCCGTCAATCCAAAACTTCTTACCGTCAGTGGCCCACATTAGATTGGGTGCATTCGTGATGATGATACCGTCATGTTCACGTTTATTGATCTTTCCTGTCCTTCTGTTGGGGCTGAGCAGGTTGTTTTCCCGCATGATGCGGTTCACACGTGCCTTACCCGCTACAAGAGGGTTTACCTCTCTTTTCCCCATGCGTTTCTTCACTTTCATATAACCTTCAGCGTTGAAACTGCTCTTCTTGATTTCAGTTTTAATCTCCCGTAAAACCTCTTCATCGGTGTGCTTGGGCTTTCTGCCGGGCTTGCCGGTTCGGGGTGTAGGATTTTCATACCAGGTGCTGCTACTGTAACCCACTACTTTGAATATCAAACGCTTCGGATATGGCTTCCCTGTTAATGGATAATGTTCCTTTATCAGCATTAAGATCATTTCTTTCTTAGTTTTACCGCTAATTCGTTCTTTTTTTTTGTGAGTTCAAGCTCCATCTGTAATTGCCCTATCTTGCGCTCGGCAGCACTGAGCCTTGAATCCTCAGGTTTACGCTTAAACCCCTCTGTACCACTCTCGATAAATTGGTCGCGCCAATGATTAATCTCGGACAAAGTAACTCCGTATTCTCGGCTGATCAGCTCCGGATCTTCCCCTCGTAACAAGGATAAAACAATTTCAGCCTTGATTTTTGATGTCAAATTTTTTCTCTTTTCCATAGCAGTTGCAAAAATAACTTTTATTTTTTACTGCTCGGTTTTTTTGAGGGCTAATATATTCGTTTAAAATTTGTCGAAGCAGGGGACGATAATATTTCCAAAAAAAACTTGCTCTTTCATTTTCGGAAGAAGAATAAAAAAGTGGTGAAAACACTTGGATATAACGGAAACGCGAACTTGCATAAGAAATGGGATTGTCGGCAAAATCGCCACAGAAATAATAATAATTGTAGCCGTTTTTATAATTCACTGCAGCCGGAAATATTTTGGGTATTCTGCCAAGCGCCAACAGGGAATCGCCGGCAGCATTGGTATCGAGATGATAAGAAGAAATAATTCGAAAGGAAGGATTTGTCTCCATAATATCGAACCAGAAAGGATATTTGATCTTCTCGGGAAGATGATAATGTTTTGCATTATTTTCATTGGTGTAAATGTAAGGAATGTCGGTATTCAAATGGGTATCTTTTTCCAGAATCAGTATTTGGTCATTTTCACTGACAAAAGCGATTCCCGATTTTTTAAAAGGCCATTGTCCGCTGTGGTTGCGGGTGTAGTTGTCGATCAGCCAGCGGGGTATATCCTCATTCACGAGGGTGTCGAGATTGTCGAAATAGCGTCCCACCCAACCGGTCCAATGAATATTAAATTCTTTTTCGTATGTGTTGCGTATTTCTTTCGAGGTAGGAGAGGCTATCACATTGAATTCATTAATGATAAGTTTATTTTTTTGTTTCATCAATCGAAGGAAATCAAGTTCTTTTTGTGTCATGCCACCGTAAATTTTTTTGGAACGATCGGCAATAAATCTTTTATCGTGAATTTTTTCGGGATAATACCGGATAATCCATTCATTCGTGTAAATACCGTACATATCTGTATAGTAAGCACCGTCGTAGCTATTTGCCAAATTGTCCAGATTCTCAGAGGAAAAATTTTCAAAATCTCGAATATGATAATTTCCCTTATCGTCAGGGAAAAAACCGTAATAGTCTTTTTGTTTGTTGTAAGATTTGCTGTTGTGAATAAATTTTTCGTTGTTGATTACCCACGAAAGCGACAAATGTTCCTGTACGGCAGAAGTTAATACGGTTTTATCCAAAATCAGAATATTCAGCTCTCTCGGTTTTTTAATTATCCACAAAAGCCACATTATGAGAGGCATTAGTACAATGAGCATCAGAATCGCAATCAGTATTTTTTTCATTCATTTATTTAATTTTTTTCAATAGTTTAACAAATAGAAAAAATAAAAGTTTTACTTTTTAGCCAATTTATTGAAAATATTTTTTAATTTTTTCGAACATTGGTATCAGCATGGGATAGATTTATATGGCAACTGTTTTTGGTACAAAGTTATTTTTTTAGAATGGATGAACAAGGGCAAGCTGCAAATATGCTTAACCAAAAAGCCGGCAGATAAACGCCGGCTCTTTGAAAAAACACTAAAAAGTAGAAGAAAAATTATAAAGGATTGCTTTCAATGTATTTCCACCCAAATGGTTCTCCATCAACACGCTGATACTTGTAAATATAATTTGTTGTGGTAACGCCGTTGTAAATAGCAGTGGTTACATAACAATACAAATCAACGCCGCTGACTTTTGGCTGAGCATCGGGAAATTTCAAACTCAGATAAACGGCAAGTCCCTCTTTGGTGCGCTCAACAAGGTAATTCTGTTTCTCTTCTGCAGTGGTTAGTGCTGCATAAGTCGGATCTTTAGCTCGGTCGGATTCCCGCCACGAAATATTGCCGTAATAAGCCGCAAAGCCATAATAATATTCCGATTGCAGACTGGTTCCATAGTATCCGAGCAATGATGGAGTTTGTGCTCCATATGTATCTCTTACATAGTTTACAACCAGCATATAGTCATCCGTCGGATTGGTGCCTTTTTTCATGGTTACACGCAATGTTGGGTCAAAAATCCAACCACCATTTTCCCAACCTGCAAATACAAATTGTTCCGTTCTGGTTTCAATCAGCGAAATAGGCGACCAAACTCCCGACTTGTAAATATATTCATCGGCTGCATTTTTTGTGGCACTTGTTTTGTAAACCACCACTTTCGTAGCTCCTTCCTGTGCAAACGGGAATTTGATTTTGAG
>Ga0209506_1000866_pt1 | contig 35722 bp, 40 predicted proteins | sample AD_JPNHG2_MetaG_FD_184409 | JGI IMG/M metagenome (GOLD analysis project Ga0209506, IMG submission 184409) | Active sludge microbial communities of municipal wastewater-treating anaerobic digesters from Japan - AD_JPNHG2_MetaG (SPAdes) (version 2) | ecosystem: Engineered > Bioreactor > Anaerobic...
CGGATATTTCCGGGGAGATAGAAGTACAACTGACTAATCTAAACGAGAATGCAAGAAAAATAATTGCGATTCTTGGAGGAAGGTGTGAAAATTATTATGCATGAATCGAGATCTGCGGAAAGCAGGATGCATTCACCCAAGTTTTATTCAAAGTAGCACCGGAAAACATTAAAATCCGTGGATAAAGAGAATTTCCGAAAGATCCTGGCCGGGTACCAGGAGATCAATCCTTTCCGGCCTGCTCACCGTGCTGTTCGAGGACCGCCCGTGCCGCGGGACTACCGATCTCCTCGAGAGCCTGTATGGCCCGGAGCCGCACGCCGCTGTCCCGGTCTCCCAGGGCACCTATGAGCGGGGCGATTGCATCATCGCGACCGGTCCTGCCCAAAGCTCCGGCAGCCCGGAGCCGCACGCCGGTATCCTCATCGGTGAGAGCGTCGGCGAGCGGTTGGAGGACTTCATTACCACCAATCCTGCCCAGCCCTTTTATCGCTTCGCGGCGTACGAAGCGGTTCTCGTCTCCTGCCGCCCTGATAATCCCCGGCATGACGGTCCGGTCGCCGATAATTCTGAGCGCTACCACAGCACCCATCCGGACATGCCAGTCCGGATCATCGAGGGCCCGGGCGAGGGAGTTTATGGCCATGGTGCCCATCATTGCCAGGCCCTCAGCCGCACCCTCGCGTGCGGACCGATCCTCGTCCCGGAGAGCCTTTATCAGAGGGGGAATACACCGTTCCTCGCCGATTGCGCCAAGCGCCTTTGCTGCCTCTCTACGCACATACCTGCTCTGGTCGCCAAGTGCTGCGGTGAGCGGTTCGACCGCTTCCGGGTCCCGGAGCTCTCCAAGTGCCCGGGCCGCTTCCTCCCGGTCATCCTCATCGCCAGTCCGGAGTGCCTGTACTATCTCAGAAACATCCAGGGAGAACAGGCCTTCCCATTTTTCTGCCTGCCCCAGCCTGTCACCTTTCGTCCTTCCCCGGCTGCCCCGGTACTGCCCCATGATATCTTTCAGGATTCCCTCGATGAGGTCACGGTCCTTGGCATACAGGGCAAGGGCGAAAACAATCATCAGGTCAACGCCTGAATTGAGGAGCATGAAGAGCGGGTCCTGGATCATCCCCCTGTAATAGAAAACGAAGGTGAGAACGACGAGCGTCACGATGATGATGATGGTGATCTGGAGGCCGCGTTTCGGGTACCAGAACGCGAAGAGGATAATCGGGATGAGGTACAGGTGGGGGAGGAGGATGATATTCGCAATTCCGAAGAAGGTTTCATCGGAAAAAAAGGCAAAGAGAGTGACTGCCAGCGCAATTACTGAAAATATCCCGATAACGGTGAGTTTCAGTACCTGCCCCCCGAATCCGGCAGCCAGATAGCCCCCTTGTCCAGTACGCTCCATGGCGATCATCACAGAGGTGCAGGCTTTTCCTATTAATGGTTATGGATTTTATCCGGCCCAAAACAACTCTGCCATTTGCAGGACAGCTGCCCGTAGCCATGGTATCTCGATTCGGTATTCAAGGGACAAAGCCGTTGAGAAACAATAGAAGATCCCAATCATCTCCGTTCATTACTCCCCGAATATCCAGGCAGATGCCTGGCGCTCGATCTCTTTTCCCGGCCCTGTTCAGCGGCTAGGAGATGCGCTGGAGAATCGCAGAAATACCCCCCCCTGACAGCTGCATGATCTGAATAAAGCAGTCGGTGATTATCCCCCCATACCGGTACACTTCTACCAATTGACAGCCCCAATGGTCAGCCCGGCGGTGGAGGATGTTGCAGCACAGCATTTTTCATTTTTCTCTGCACAGCCCCTGCAGCAGAAACAGGTACTTATTTATTTCTCCTTCATGCAGAAGTGAATGTATGGATATCCTGAATGCCAGATTATGGATTGTTTTTTACCTGATCTGCTTCGTTGCTGTTCTCTGGGCGACATTTCTCTTGATTCAGGGGTTCATGCTCGTGGTAAGCGTCGCCATGGTGGGTATCGTCCTCGTGTTCAACTGCATCCTCCTTGTTGGTGAGATCAGAGCTCAGGCCCGGAAGAAGAAAGAGATGGAGCGTTTTCTGAAAGGATATATTGCCGGATCGGATGAACAGAAATCGGAAACAGAGGGAGAAAATGCCCGATGATCTGAGCCTGCCTGCAGCCACCTACGAGAGGGAGTTCTGGAAGCAGTACCACGCTCTAAGACGAATGCTCGAACACCTGAAATCAGAAGATGCTTTAATGCACCGGCTGAAGGTTGAGACACTGATTCCGGAACAGGCCCGGGACATGGCGATAAAAGCCATTCTTGGAGAACTTAATGATAAACACAGGATATTTCTGGAGTTTTTCTATGAATTTATCGAGTTCTGTTCACATGGGCTACACCGGGCCGACATATCTGTTGAATTCAGGGTATTTCCCGCTGGTATGTCCGAGATTGACACCTGTTCCCTGATCGTGGATAAACGACGGGATGACCTCCCGGTCGAAATTGGCCGCAGATTCATCGAGACCATTCCATACCAGGAGGGGTGGGAGGCAATTCTTTCGTACTACCGGAGGAAGGAGACGTGGTATGACCGTCTTTTCGGAGGGAATCTGGACCGTTGTTCACTGAAGATAACCGAAGAGCTCTTTCCGTTGTCCTGCTACCATATTACTATTCGGCTGCCAGCCCAGACCCTTCTTGAGCGTCACCAGGCCTGAAACCAATTCTCCCTTTTCGTTAGATCGAGGGTATATTTTTATGCTGGTGACGATACGGCCTGAAGAACTATTCTCCTTCTTTACCCAGATGCCCGGACAGTCCCATGATGTAATGGCCGCCGGTTAGGAGACCAACATGAAATTCACAGAGAAGATTGGATCTTGATGCCCATCGAAATAGATCATCACGTTCCCGCAGGAGGCGATATCCAGATACCGTGATACCGAATCACCCTTCATCAGGTCATGGTAGAGAAACTTGCTATTACTTCGGAGTTGAAATTTGACGTTATATTAATTGCCTCGAGTATGCGTTCGAGTTGGCAGGGATTCGATCCCGGGTTTCTTCACCGATGCTAAAATACTCTCGATCGGTATCGGCTGGCCGTCTTCACAAATGCATACCTTAGCTTCAATTGTGTGCACGATATCCAACCGGGGTGATCTCCTTTTTGTTTTCCTACCAGTGAGATCATCCCAACAAGGGATTATCTCTGCCGATCCCTGGACCCGATTAAAACATTACGCGTTACTAAAATTCATGAATGCTTTTACCGTCGGAAATCGAGCCTCGTGTCCGGACTCTCTCACCCGCATATCGATGGGCGGCTAAGTCCAGCATCCGTTGTTGTCAGGCCAAATCACGCGCGAACTGGAAACGAGGGGCTATATAACTCTCCGCTCTGACTCTGTCAAGCGTCTTTCTTTTCACATTGTTCATTATCATCGTTCCCCTTCCCACGGGTGGTATGCATGGCAGTCCATCATCATCGTTTTTTATACACGCCCGAATGAAGGTGGTATGCGTGAAAATCCTGAATTTCTGAAGCGAAACGGAAACAAGCTCAACCTGGACAGGATCCATACTTTCATTGCAAACAACGAGTACAATGGGCGTATGGATGATCCGGAACAATTTCTCGCAAGAGATGCCTTCGCCCGGCAAGCGGGAATCACGCTCCTCGAGTCTTCTTCGGGAAGGGCACGGGTAAAAATGGAGGTTTGCGACATGCACCTGAACAGCCATGGAACTGTGCACGGCGGGGCCATCTTCACTCTTGCCGATACCGCCTTTGCTGTTGCGTCAAATTCCCATGGCATACCTGCTGCTGCCATAAATGCCCATATCTCCTATATGAGATCGGTTTCCTCCGGTACACTCTATGCCGATGCAGAGGAGTTCGACCTCAACCCGAAGCTTGCCACCTACACGGTAAGGATAAGCGATGAAAAAGGGGTTCCAATCGCCATATTCCAGGGAATGGTCTACCGGAAGACCCCACGGAAATAAACACCCGCAATAAAAAAGGTTCAGAGCCGGGCCTTGGGCCTGTTCATGCAGGTGTGACAGGGGGAATAAGTGAATCTATAGGATTTGGAAGAAAATTAACAAAAAGGGCAACAGATGAGTAGCTTGGAAAAGGGTAAAAAACTTCAAGAAGAGTACAGCATAAGGTTTGGAGGCTTAGAGGATTACAGAAAGAACGTATGGAAAATATTGTGTAAAAATATATTTCAAAAACACATTCCAGATGATGCAGCTGTTTTGGATATTGGCTCTGGATATGGCGAGTTTATTACAAATATCGATGCCAAAACAAAATATGCGATCGATCTAAATCCAGATGGCAGGAAATACCTAGCAGATGACATAAATTTTTTAAATCAAGAATGTTCAGAAAAGTGGGTATCAGTTGAGGATAGCTCTATCGATGTTGTTTTCTCTAGTAATTTTTTGGAGCATTTATTCAAAAAAGAGCAAGTAGAAAAAACTCTAAATGAAGCCTTTAGATGCTTAAAACCAGGTGGAATAATAATCTTAATGGGTCCAAACATTAGATATCTGGCTAAAGAGTACTGGGATTTTTGGGATCACTACATTCCTATCTCCGATAACTCAATGGCTGAAGTCTTAAAGCTCTCTGGTTTTGAAATTTTGGATGTAGTGCCAAAATTTTTACCATATACAATGTCGAGGGGAGGGGGACAGCCTCCTTTAATACTTCTAAAAGTTTTTCTTAAATGCAGGCTCTTATGGAAAATCTTTGGAAAACAATTTTTAATAATTGCAAGAAAATCCTGAAAACAGATAATCAGTTTTTTTAAATTTTTAGTAGTTGAAGGGGTACCAGCCCTCCTGAATATACTAAGCAGAGTATTATTTGGGATTTTTACAGAATACACAATATCAATAATTTTGGCTTTTTTTGCAGGTGGGTTCCATGCACCTACATAGATGGAAGGCACATAATACTTACCAGAAGTGGCAGGAGTGAACGGGGATACCCTCTCATTCCCGGCAACGGGAATGCCCTGTAACTTCAAAGAATTTCGCAGCTAATAGAAGATTTATGTAAATCGGGATAAAAAGACGGTTATCACACAACGTGAGATGATACCTGATGCAGAAAGAAATCATTCCCCTCGCGGTCCTTGCAACCCTTTTCATTGCAGCCGCCGTGCTCTCCGGGTGCTTGGGAGATGAGGACAAAGTGCCGCCAACTCCTGTGCCGACTCCCCCTGTTCAGGGTAAGGTGTACCTCTTTGGCATGACCAACGATGGTGAAACCTACGACGTCCCCCCTGATGCCAGGATACAGCTCCGGCTACCCGGAAACCCAACTACCGGGTTTACCTGGCAGCTGTCGGTGACGCCCGGCCTTGTCATTGAAAACGAAAGCTACCAGCCTGATGATCCGGGCAGCAGACTGGTCGGGGCAGGGGGAACCTACCTGTGGGTCCTGAGAGCAGTCCAACCTGGGATGCAGACAATTTCCGGTATTTATTCAAGGCAATGGGAATCCACAACCGGAAACCAGACCAGCTTCACCCTGAATCTACGGGTGGGCGGGAGCCCTCCACCAACCGGGATTCCGCTCAATTATACCATTTACACAGAAGGGGATAACGAAAAAACCGTTTCCCAGGGACTGGGAGGAGAATTCGGTATCCGGCTGGCCGAGAACCCGACCACCGGGTATTCCTGGATTCTAACGGTTCCAAACGGCCTTTCCCTTATCGGTGATGAGTATATCCCGTCCCAACCCCCTGGCATGATGGCAGGCTCCGGAGGGATCCATGCATTCTCATTAAAAGCAACAGGGAGAGGCGAACATGCCGTTCACGGTGAATACCGGCGTCCATGGGTCGCGGAAGGTACCATTGCCTTCATCGACCTTGAAGGTGGGTTCTTTGGAATTACCGGTGATGACGGAGAACACTACCTGCCGCTCAATCTTGTCCCGGAGTATGAGGTTGACAGACTCCGCATCGCGTTTGAATTCGAGCTGGTGAAAGACGCAGCCACCATCCAGATGTGGGGCACTCCCGTGAATCTCACTTTCATCGAGAAGACCGAACTGTACGATCTTACAGTCCGGGTGCTATAATCAGAACCTCTCCTTTTTTTGTCTCTCGGTCTTTCCGGGGGTCATCATCCCGGCACATGGTTCAAAGGATACATGCATTGTTGGTGAAGAACCCGGGATGCACGAGGCGATCGATGACCATGATCGAAAAAAGATGTCCCGCTCCAGGTACCGGTCAGAGTTACTCCAGGATCCGGACCATGAGGGAATTCCCACGTTTTCATTTAATGGAGGCTGATATCGAGGAAAAAGGAAGGCGAGGGGTTTGATCTTGAAGTGCATTATGAAGATTGCAGGCAGGGCCGGATAATCGCTTTATACCATTGCTGCACCGTCCTCATTCCAGAAACAGGCCTTCCTCATACGAGCGGATTGGCGGGCAAAGGTATTTATGTTCATGGATATACTTCAAACACGAATTTTTTCAGGACCAATAGTGGAGCAGCAGATTACTGCCATTTTTCTTCCAAATAAAAGGAGGGGTTTTCATGAATGCGAAACTGGAAGAGCCGGCAGATATGTCCGGCACAGATCGTTGGAGATCGATATCCGAATTACGGAAACTTGGCCCCCACGCAGTCGAGTACCTGGTTATCAATCTCTGGGATAGCGACAAGAAAGTCCGACTGGCCGCCATTGATGCCCTCGGGGGAATCGGAGACCCACGGGCATATGAACACCTGGTCAGGATGCTCGGTGATCAGGATCATGATGTGCGGTTTGCCTGTGTGGTGGCATTGGGACAAATGGGCGACAAACGCGCAATCGGACCACTTTCAGAGGCCTGTCACGATAAGAACGGCTATGTGAGGACCATCGCGCAGGAAATGGTTGAGAGACTGAAAGGCATTCAGTAAGCCTGGCCCGGATATGGGACATGGCACGCAGCATCCGGCGCTCCAGACTGAATCCGGCCAGTGAAATGCCATCTTTATTCAGATAGTACCTTTTTTTGCCTGGAAACTCCAGATATCCTTTGACCTGGAATGCATGAAGCACTGAAAGAGTCGATCAGGTCACGGTGCCGGGGACTGGAGATCCCCCTGGTCGGAGTTGCCGACGTACACCGCTGGGAAGATCCGCCGTTCCAGCCATGGATGCCGAAGGAATTCTATCCCCGGTCCATATTTCCCGAGGCGGAATCGGCGATTGTTATCGGGCTTCCTGTGTCCCTCCCGGCACTGGAAACCTCGCCTTCGATCCACTACCGGGAACTCTACATCACCGTGAACGCGCTCCTCGATCAGCATACTTACCGGCTGGCGGAGTATCTGACAGCCCGGGGGTATCCCTCTGTTTTTATCCCCCGGGACGGATACGGATCGATCGAGGTGCTCCTGGAAAATCCGGTTGCCTTCTTCTCTCACCGCCATGCTGCCTATCTTGCAGGACTTGGGAACTTTGGCGTGAACAACATGATCCTCACCCCTCAGTACGGCCCACGGGTCCGGTTCGGGACCGTCCTTTCTGCAGCACGCCTCCCACCCGATCCACTCCTTGAAGAGGACCTCTGCACCCGTTGTATGCGATGTGTCGAGATGTGCCCTTCTTCAGCCCTGGGACCAGGGGGGTATCCCTCTTCCCTTACCGATAAACATGCGTGTGCTTCGTGGACTGCGGAACTGCACCGCCACTTCGTATCACCCTGCGGAATCTGCATCAAGGTTTGCCCGGTAGGTGAAGATCGGGACCGGTACGGGCGACGGGATGTCTCCTTATACGGGAACCCGGAAAAAGATCCCGCCCTTCATCGGGCATGGGAACATGTGCGAAGGTACGGGAGGAAATGATTCCAGGCTCCTGGCCCGTGAACCGATAGTCTGGAATCCTGACATCCGGCGATTTGCCGTTTTAGTTACCCTTATGCCCCTTATTGTTCAATGAACAGGAATCAGGGAGCCAGCGGGGACATGTATCTTACTACCCTGATCGAGAATACACCGGGAAAACAGCCCGGGCTTGTACCACAGCACGGGCTCTCGCTCCTCATCGAAGCCCGGGGCAGGCTCCTCCTTTTTGATATGGGACAGGACGGGACGTTCATCCGGAATGCCGAGTCACTTGGCCAGGATCTTGCTCGCATAAAGACAGGAATTCTCTCCCACGGCCACTATGATCACGGCGGGGGTCTTGGCCCATTTCTGGAATATAATGCCAGGGCTCCAGTCTACCTGAAAGAAAGGTGCAATGAAGCCTACTACGCCCGGGATCCTGGCCGGTACCGGTATATCGGGCTTGATGCCGGAATTCTCTCAACGCATGCAGATCGGTTCATCCGGGTCGGAACCGATACCCTGATCGCTCCCGGCCTGATGCTCATCGCCAATATACAGAGAACGGAACCACTGCCTCCTGGGAACAGTTCACTGCTGGTACAGATACACGGACGTTTCGAGCCGGACCAGTTCCTCCACGAGCTTTTCTTGGTTGTTGAAGAACGAGACGGGATCACCATAATAACCGGGTGCGGCCATTCCGGAATTCTGAATATCGTGCATACCGCAAAAGAACGATATCCCGGCCGGCAGATCAAGGCCGTGGTCGGCGGATTTCATCTCATCGACCGGGCGACACCACCGGAACTGGTCCGCTCCACCGGCGAGGGGCTCATGGCAGCCGGGTGCGGCCGCGTCATCACCGGTCACTGCACGGGAAACGATGCCAAAACTGCCCTCAAAAAGGTGCTCGGCCACCGTTTTACGGCACTTTACACCGGGTATTCAACCGAGATCTGACCAGGAGACAATTCAGGGAAAAAAACCTGGTACCAGGAATGGTCATGGCGAGACGGGTATCGGAACCAAGCGCGGTTCGGGGTTCGACGGGTCCGGGGCTGCACCCACTTCATCCGGTACACCGGAGGTCGCTTCGGACCGGCTGAACGGCTCGCATTGCAGCCGTCTCATCCTTTGTTTCTGGCATCAGGTCGAAATCCGCGTGGCTGCGATTGTGCATAATTAATGAAAACCTGACAGGACTGATATGATCCGCAAGCGAACCGGTAAGTTTCTCCGGGCGCTGGGGATTGGAATCCCCCATGGGCCATCATCTCCATCCGGCATGCATTTCTTCATAAAGAACGTACATAATATACGGGATGTCCAAGGAAGAGATAGTGCCGGACCAGGAGGCGCCTCCCTGCTATTCGCTTTCTGAGCTGATGGTCCTTATGGCCGGAAAGATGGAAGAGACCGCGCGTACCCTCGATGTGGACCAGGCAGCGAGGTTCCTCGATGAGATGCTTGCCGCCCGGAGAGTGTATGTCGCAGGGGCGGGGCGTTCCGGTCTCGTCTCACGGGCGTTTGCCATGCGCCTGATGCATATCGGGTTTGAATCGTATGTCATCGGCGAAACGATAACTCCGGCATTTTCTGCAGGCGATACACTGGTCGCTTTCTCTGGCTCCGGTGAGACCAACTCGATCTTTGATATCTGCGAGACGGCAAAGGAACTGGGGGGAAAGCTCTGTTTAATCACAGCGTCCCCTGATTCACGAATCGCCAGGATCGCTGACTGTATGGTCATGCTCGGAAGGCAGGAGCCACGCGGCGAGGAGACAAGCAAGTACGAGGTTCGCCAGATTATGGGACAGTACAGATCGGTATCCCCCTCCTTTGCACCACTCGGAACACTTTTTGAAACCGCAGCTCTCATTTTTGCTGATTCGGTCATCTCCGCGCTCATCGAGACCCGTCACTGCAACCTCGATGAGGTCCGGGGACGGCTCTCCAATGTCCAGTAAGGGCATGGGATTGACATCCTTTCCCAGGGGTTTGCTCGTTACCCGAACCCTTCATAACCATTCATGTGAAAGCACCCCTCATGGATGATGCGGCTTTTCTCAGGTCTGATGATGAAGCGAGATCCCTCCTGAAACAGTACCTCCAGAGCATGGATGTCGAAATTGTTAAGGAGATGGAAAAGGAAGGGAACTGGGGATTCTGGATCCGGTTCGGCAAATACCCGATCCTTATCGATCATCGGAAGGGAACCCATTTCTGCATTGTTGCCTTTCAGATTACCCTCAAGGATGAGCGCGCAATCAATCACCTGAACGAGCTTTATGAAAAGAACGATGCCCATTTCATCTATGAACTGACCCGTGCATTCTCTTCGCTGCTTACCGGGTTTTCACGTATCGTTGAACACGGAAGAGTAATCGGGTTTACCGTTTCGAAATACATTTACCCCCACCACGCCGAGTTCAACATGCGAACCCTTGATCTCGCCCTCCAAAGCGTTGTCAGTACAGGTGCCGTCGGGGCAGCGTTCCTGAAATGGATGGCCCGGGTCATCGATGTCGAGTGCGAGCGTGGTTCTGTTCCATGGGATACCGATCCGACCCGACTTACCATCTAGAGACCCTGAGCCGGGAAACGGCACCATGGGAACTGCCTGGTAGACCGAATTGCCTGTCCGGGTTCCGGCAGGGATATCCGGTCCCGGCTCTATGATAACAGGTGAGCCTGCCCCTGCAATTCTCCTCTCTGCCGGTGCCTGGAAAAGCCTTTCCTGCCATGGGAAAATCTTATAATCCCTGGTAGAGCGTCCCTGTACATATATGGATGCTGACTCCTTTCCCATCGATATGGTCTCCTGGGACAGTGCAATATCGCTATCAAGGAGCCTGGCAGATATTATCAGGGCCTCCGGACTCGCTCCCGATCTCGTTATCGCCATCGGACGGGGGGGTTACGTCCCTGCGCGGGTTGTCTGTGATCGCCTTCTCATATCAGACCTGACCAGCATAAAGATCGAGCACTGGGGGGTTGCAGCCCGGGAATTCGACCGGGCGGTGGTGCGGTTCCACCTTTCTGTAGATGTGGAGGGGAAAACGATCCTTGTCATCGATGATGTCACCGATACAGGAGAGACCCTGATTACGGCCACGGAGTACCTTGCACGGCACAGGCCGGGAGAACTTCGCACCGGTGTCCTCCAGCACAAGACCTGTTCGGCCTTCCAGCCTGATTACTATGCTGAACGAATTGCCGAATGGAAATGGATCATCTACCCCTGGGCACTCCACGAGGATATGATTGGATTTCTGGAAAAAGTACTGGGCGATCAGCCTGTTTCTCCGGAAGGCCTGGCCCGGTTCCTCGGGGAGCGTTTCAAGATGTACCCGGATATGGGTGAAGTGATCCTTGCCCTGGACGACATGGTCTCCCTGGGTATAGCCAGCCGGAGGGACGGTCAGTATTTCGCGGCCGGAAACAGGCAGTGGCGGGTATGACGTTTTTCTGCCCGAGCCTGGATCGAACGGGACACGTGGGTTATGAAAGTACCAGGACAAAGAATGGTTAATGCAGGACCGGGCTGTACCTTAAATGAACACTTCCATGGAAATCGATGGTGATCGGATTCGGCTGCTGCGTGATTTTCTCTCAAGCCCACCAATACGACGAAGGAGGGTTGATGACAGGGCTCTTGGAAGGTATCATGAGGCGCTGGTTCATCGCTCGTTTATCCGGGAGTGCGGCAAACCAGGTTCCAGTGACAACGAGCGTCTGGAATTTCTCGGGGACAGGGTTCTAAACCTGGTCGTTGCGGAGTTCCTGTACTGGACCTACCCGGAACCTGAAGGTGAACTGACCGCACGGATGGAATGGACCGAGAACCGCAACCTTGCACGTGCTGTCAGCGCTCTTGCTATCGGATTTGAAGACCTTGTCCTGGTGGGAAGTAACCAGGAAAAGACCCCCCGCATCATTGCCGGTGCGTTCGAGGCCTTCGTAGCCGCACTCTACCTTGACCTTGGAATGGCCCGGACGAAAGCCATCATCGTGGAGCTGATGTCTGGTAGTATACGGGAATATCGGACCGACCGCAACTATAAAAAGATGCTCCAGGAACATTTCCAGAAGCAGAACCGCTCCCTGCCCACCTACCTCCTCGAGGATCGATCAGGAACCCCCCACCATCCCAGCTTCACGTATGTTGTCACCGTGGACGCGGAGATTATCGGAAAGGGAGTGGGGCGCTCTAAGGCCGAAGCAACCCAGAACGCTGCACGGCAGGCCCTCAACAGGCTGAACGGGACCCACGAGGATTAGGGATATCATTATGTGGTCCCCATGGTACCATCAGGTGATGTCCTGTGTTCCGGAAAATTCTCGTCGCTGTTGATGGGTCACCCATAACCAGAAACGTACTTACTGCGGCGGCCGACCTGGCAAGGCATTACCATGCGGAACTCCACTGTATTTACATCATCGAAACCGGGTGGTCCGAAGAGGAGATCGCCCGTGAACTGGTCATCCGCGAAGTTGAAGAAGAGTCAGGGATCATGCTCGCAGGTTTTGAGAGAGAACTTGCCAGGATGGGTGTACAGGCGGTCATGCACCTGAAACGCGGGCACCCTGGCGAATCCATCCTCGCGGCAGCAGATGATATCGGCGCCGACCTGATCGTGATCGGCTCGGTAGGCAAAGGCCACATCTCACGCATGCTCTCCGGGAGCGTCAGCACGCACGTGTTCAGCCATAGCCCGGTGGCAACCCTCGTTGTCCGGCCCTGATAGGTAGCGGGCCATCACGATTCTTCCCATTCGTGTCCATGGTATAACACCACTCTACATCATTTCCTGGTCATCTTCAGAATCGTCCTGTTGCCTGAGGGCCCTGGCAGGTTATTTGCTCGATAGCGAGCAAAGCCCGTTGATCAGCGCTCTGGTATACCAATTTGCCTTCTCCCGGGGGGAGATAAAAATCGCATCGAAGGGTTCAATCGTGACCCGGGGTCTTATCGCGGAATGTCCTTATATCCCTCTTCGCGATCACCGGGTGCTACCTGGGGGATGTCCTCCGGATCAGGTAGTACGAGGCCGACAGGGCGATGATTACCACCCCCAGGGCGATCATGACATTGGCATTGAGCTCTTCTAATCCCTCAATGAACGGATCGAGGAGGATGATCTTTCTGGCCACTGCAATGATAGCTACGAGGACAATTATCTCGACCTGGATCTCATTCTTGAGGAGATATGCCTTTATCGTCTCCAGGAGCTCGATCCCGATGAGGATGAGAAGGAAATACCCGAAGATCTGGAGAATCTCGTGGTTCCCGAGACGATACGAGAGATCGGAGAAAAGTGCAGAAAAAAGGATAATGAGGAGTTCAAGGACGCCAAAGAAGATGACCCCGGCAAGAAGGACCATCAGGACGTAATAGACACCCCGTTCAAATTTATTGATGTATTCGAGCACCTCTCATCACGCTCTGTTTTCCATGGAGACCGTGCGACACCGTTTCGCCTGTCTCTATCCCAGGTTGTGTAGGAGAAGTATAAATAAATGGGCGAATTCGTTCTTAACAGTTGAAGCCGGGAGGCATACCCTGCTCCTCAGGCTGCAGGGTTACAACGATTGTTCATCGTTAATTTCCATCGTACCAGCCAAGCCGCTCCATGTCACGGCAGATCTCTTTTAAATCCGCACCCAAACCGGATGTGGCTCTTCTCATTCTGGAAGCGATCTTCGTTGCTCTCCGGTGTTCAAAAAAGATTCCCTGAACCAGAGGGAATTTTTTTTGTTATGCTCCATTGAGGAAGATATCCATTCCACCTGATGCAAACACGGATGCAAAAAGCTCTTCAGGATCAGGGGATGGGGGAGGGGTGTAGGGTCTCTGGAGGAACACTTTTCGTATCCTCTCTTCAGTCTCCGCCGGGCGGGCATCGACCAGAAGGCGTTGTTCCCGTTCAGGCACATTATGGGTATGCATGGATGCATGGCACCCTGGACACAGGACGAGGATGTGTGAAGTTGCATCCCGATCCCGAAGATGATCAGCTATGCCGGGGATACAGTGCAGTTCGAGGACATGGGCTCCGACCATGCGGCCACAGCATTCGCACCGCTGACCGGTCGCTGCTTTGAGCATCCCGACCCGCTGTGCCGATCTCGATCGTTCGAACCGTATGCAGATATCCATCTCACAAACGGATGGGACACTGATATAAAAAACGTTTCCAAAGGGACATCCTCTCCCAAAATAACAGTTCTGTTCACCGAGTCATGGGAGATTACAATCTCATCCACCGGGAACGACGGACTGTATGATGCGGTCTTCTTCCGTGCCGAAATTACCGGTCACCAACGTGGTCTTTCGTAAACCCCATCGTGCGGCGGAGTGCACGCCCAGGTTTGTTACCGGGAGCGACGGTCAGCAGAACCCACTTTGCAGGGGTGCGGTTGAAGGCTTGAAACGAAGGCTGAGATGAAGGCTGTCCCGGCTGGCCGGCGCTGGCACTCCTCCGATACCTTCAAGCGGATGATCCATCCCTCTTCCGGTGCAGCCTGGGATTCCGCCCCTGCGGAATAACCTATAACGTGATCCCTGCATGCCGCGACATAGAACATCGGACCAGAGAAGACCGCCTCATGCCTGACAAAGACCGGTGCGCGACAGGCAGACCGCCTGCGGTGCATATAACCTGGCAATGATGTATCCGGGTATTGTTTCAGGAATGTTCGCCGGGAACCCACCGGGAGCCATCTGCGGTATATTCCTTCTTCCAGATTGGTACCGTTTCCTTGATCCGGTCGATAATGTACTCACATGCCCGGAAGGCGTCTTTCCTATGAGGTGACCCAACGACAATCAGCACTATGTGATCCCCTACCGCGAGAGTACCTATCCGGTGGATGATGTCCACCGACCTGATATCATACCGTGACAGGGCTTCATCCCTGATAGCACCCAATTCCTGGAGGGCTGCTTCGCGGTATGCCTCAAGATCGATTGCCGTTATGCCGTCGTCCCGTACAATTCCGGTAAAGGTCACGATGCCACCGACCTGGCGGTCCCGGGCTTTATCGATCAAAACTCCGGAATTAAAATCCTCTTCGGTTATCGTAATCATGCTCCTCTCCCCTTTCAGCCCCCTGCAACAGGAGGGTAGATTGCCACTTCATCCTCTTCGGATAGAACGGTGAGTGCAAATGCGGTCCGGGCTAACCGTCTCCTGTTGAGCATGACGATGATGTTATCCCGAATCATTCCCTCCTCATCAAACAGGAGATCCCTGCTCTCGCCCGATCGTGCTGCGAGAGCTATAAGGAGATCCTGGATTCCCGATCCTTCCGGGATATCGAGTGTATTCACATCACCGATGACTTCGCGGAAGCGTGCGAATGCCCGTACCACGACTTTCACTGCGTCTCACCAGTCCTTCTCGCATAATAAGAATTATTCCCGCATACACTGCATTCCGGGTCCCGGTCAAGGTGCATGATAGTGACCGAGGAGTCCCTCCCATCCCAGATCAGCAGGCGGTTTTCGAGCACCGTGCCTATCCCGGTAATTAATTTTATCGCCTCATGCGCCTGCAGGAGCCCGATTATTCCGGCTGTCGTGCCGATGACCGGAATATCGGATCCGCCGGGCGGATCAGGGAAGATGCATTGCAGGCATGCTGTCCGGCCCGGTATTACGGTGGTGACGTGCCCGTCAAAGCCGCACACGGCCCCATGGACGCAGGGAATGCCGTTTTGAAGGGCTGCCTGGTTCAGGGCATAGCGTGCGGGAAAGTTATCGAGCGCATCGATGATGAGCGAGGCCTGCCCTGTCAGTTCTGGCGCATTCTGCATGGTGACAGTCTCGCAGAGATCCTCGATAGTCACCCCCCGATTCATCGCCTCAAGTTTCTCACGCACCGAGATCACTTTGTGCCGTCCGATATCCTTTTCCCAGTGGAGGATCTGCCGGTTCAGGTTCGTCAGCTCCACCTGGTCGGGATCAATAATGGTCAGGCGGCCGACACCTGCGGCGCAGAGGTATGCAGCGGCAGGGCAGCCAAGACCGCCTGCCCCGGCAAGGACAACGTGTGCCGATTTCAGCCTTTCCTGCCCTTCTTCGCCAATGGATGCTATCTGGCGGGAATACCGCTTTGCCTCCTTCTCGTTCAGCATGGTTCCCGGTTGAGACCTCCGCTGGATACTGCACACTATTATGAGACACTTAACCATAATGTATTTCCTGAAGCTCCACGAACTGCCGGGCGAAGCCCGGATGGTCAATGCGATGTCATCGATATCAGAAAAAGAGCGGGCGTTGCGGGACTACCTCTCAAAACAGAAACGGGTCATCGTCTTATACTCAGGCGGTGTTGACAGTGCGCTGCTTGCAGTGATAGCACGCGATGAACTTGGTGAGTGTGCCCGCGTCATCCTTCTGGATTCACCCCTCCTTTCCAGGCGGCAGTTCAGGGAAGCACGGGAGCGGGCATCAGCCCTCGGCATCCCCCTGCACATCATTCCCTTCCCTATCCTCGACGACCCGGGGTTCAGGCAGAACCTGAAAGACCGTTGTTACCGGTGCAAGAAACGATCCAGCTGGATTCTGCGAGAAGCGCTGGGTGCAGATACTGCTGCGGTGGTCGACGGTGTAAATACCAGCGATCTCCAGGAATTCCGTCCAGGCCTCCGGGCCTGTGAAGAAGAAGGGATACTCCACCCGTATGTTGAATGCGGTATTTCCAAGAACGATATCCGTGAAATCGCCCGGTCACTCGGGCTTTCCTTCTGGAACCACCCTTCATCGGCGTGCCTCGCATCAAGGGTAGTATATGGTGAAGAGCTGACCGACAGCACGCTGCTCGCCATCGAGACGGGAGAGGAACTCCTCCACTCCTTCGGGCTCTCCCAGGTCCGGCTCCGGTCCCATGGAGACCTGGCCCGGATAGAAGTCCTCCCCCCGGAATTTCCAATCGTGCTCAGGTTCCGGAAAGAAATCGCAGAAGGACTGAGGAGAGCCGGGTACCGGTACAGCACCCTTGACATCGAAGGCTTCCGGAGCGGCAGCATGGATGAAGGCAGTGTGGGAAAAGAATATGTGAAAAAGAGCCAACAAAACCCATACAGGTTGGGTTGATACCCGATGGAACTTGCAGTCTTCAGCGATGCAATTGAGATCCTCGCTTTGTTTTTTGCAATCGCAGGATCATTGCTCATCGCCTATGGAGGTCTGCATGCCGTTTATGATATCCTTTTACGGGAGCTGTGGAGACGCTCTTCGATAGATTACAACCAGATCAGGCGCAGGTTCACAAGCAAGATAGTTTTCGGACTTGAGTTTTTCATAGCTGCCGATCTTCTTACCACGCTTATTGCGCCTACACAGGAAGAACTCGTCCTGCTTGGGGTAGTGGTGATAATCAGGACGATCCTTGGCCATTTCCTGCAAAAGGAGACCAAGGAGTTCCCCCTCGAACCCTGAGAGCAGGGCAAGAACGAAAATGATTCCAGAGGTATACGGTCCTTTCCGGAATCCGAAGTATACCGGTCCTGGTGTGCCCCGTCTTTTCCTGTCCGCACCGCTGCTTTTTTATCGCCTTCCGTCGAATTGTGGATAGGATACCAGCATGGAACCAGATACAGAAAGTTCCACGACCAGGATCGGTCGTCCGCAGGGGGAGATATCCCGGGGAACCGGGCTTGCCTGTATCGGGAGGTTCCATGAAGCCCTTGTTGCCTTCGATGATGAACTGAAAAGTGGAATTCATCCCGATCTCCTGGTCTGGAAAGCTCTCACCCTGGACAGGATTGGTTTTTTCGGAACAGCGCTGGAGTGCTGTGAACGTGCTATCAGCCTGGAGCCGGCGAATAGTAATGCCTGGTTTGTCCGCGGCCTCACCCTCACGTACATGGCCAGGTACACCGATGCACTCCCATGCCTTGACCATGCAGTAGCCCTGGACCCCGCGCATGGCGAGGCCTGGTTTATCAGGGGGAATTGTGCTTACCAGCAGGGTGACCTTGAAAAAGCCCTTCGCTCCTACGATATGGCCCTTTCTCTATCTTCCGAGTATCCAAAAGCCTGGTACAACCGGGGAGTTTGTCTTGCCGATATGGAACGCTTCCAGGATGCACTGGTATCGTATGACACCTGCCTCAGGATTAGTCCTGGTTTCAGCGTGGTTTATGCAAACCGGGGAGTTGCCCTTGCCGCTTGCGGCAGGTATGAGGATGCGCTCTCTTCTTTTCGTTCGGCACTCGATCTCGATCCCGGGGATTTTACTGCGCTTAACAATATGGGCATTCTCCTTTCCCGGATGGGGCGGGATGAAGAGGCCATGGGCTATCTGGACCGGGCACGGGAGCAGGCACGGCTCCGTGATATTCCCAGGAAGATATGGTAGATGGAGAGGGTTGATCGCATTCCTGAAAAGATTCTCGGGAGGATATATCGAAGAATGGATAAAGGAAGGTCATGATCCCCGTTTCCATCGCTGTTGAAGCCGTTCTCCTGGGAATAGGGACCGGTTTTCTCGCCGCGCTGGCGGGTTTCGGCGGCGGGTTTCTCTATGTTCCGATCCTGATCCTTGTCTTTGGCGTCGACCCCCAGGATGCGGTCGGCACCAGCCTTGCCGTGATCATCTTTACCACGCTTGCTGCGTCGGTTTCCTACCTGCGTCAGAATAAAGTCTTTTTCAGGAGTGCGGCCTGTCTCCTGCCCCCGAGCATCCTCGGTGCTGTAGCGGGGGCCTATCTCACGGCCTTCATATCCGGAAGACTGATCGAAATCCTCTTTTCCCTGTTTGTGGGCCTTCTGGCAATCAAGCTGATCTTCCAGGATTTTCCCCTGGTGCAGGCCATTCGGAAGGGCCCTTCCTTCAAAGAGACCTCTTCTGACACGTATTCGTGCGTAGAGACCACCATCTATTATCTACACTATTGCGTCTGGGGAGGCCTCGCTGGCCTGGCCAGCGGGCTGACCGGGATCGGGGGGGGAATTTTTAATGTCCCGGCCCTGGTGACCGCGGGAATGCCGGTGCACTTTGCCGTCGCCACATCATCCCTGGCGGTTCTCGGTACATCCTGTGCAGGGGCCTTTACCCATGCCACGCTCGGGCATATTCAAGTCGTCTATGCGATCCCCCTTTCGATAGGTGCGATCATCGGTGCATACGCGGGAACGCGGGCTGCTCCAAAAATACCGGAGGGTCTGCTCAGAGTTGGTATCGGGATGCTTCTTGCCGTTGTTGCCCTCATGATGCTGGTCTCCATCCTCACCCATCTGTAGCTGGTCCGACGAATGCCAGGCAGCAATCACCATGACGGCTACGGTTCCACCTGTATTTGAGATGATATCAAGGGTAGAGTCGATAACATCGTTGTTATACCCGTGACGGGATCGAGGGTCGATGTATTGCTCCCCCTCCCCCCAGCTCATGCTGAACAGAAACGATCAGGATGAAGGTCCAGGCCAATGATCCGGGATTGACGGACACGATTCTCACGATAGCCGGATATAAGGGGGGATTGAGAAGAGGAGCCCGACTGCCTGGTCGGAGATGTAACGAACCGTCTTGTAAGAGAACGGCCATGAACTTCCTGTACCATTCGGGATTTGGTCTGATGCATCGGTTTTTCTCTGGAGAAGATGATGATACCTGCGAAAGGTTGGCAGCCAATGTCGGCGGTTCCGGTCATCCCCAGAAGCACCTGCAGGCTCTTTGGTGCGATCAAAGCGCTCGGGACTATGAAGAACACCGCAATTCTCGTCCATGGTCCACGGGGATGTGTCTACCATGTTGTCTATATTCTCAGTATGAGGGGTGAACATGCCCCGCGCATCTACTCGACATGCCTCGATGAAGAGGATGTCATTTTCGGAGCAGAACACAAACTGACAAGAGCGATCGAGGAACTGGACCGGGCGCTCTCCCCTGAGGTGATTGCCGTCCTCTCCTGCTGCGCATCAGATATCATCGGTGAGGATGTGGCTTCGTCCGTCCGCGGCGCATCGGTATCGGCCCGTGTTCTTGCCCTCGATTCCGGGGGTTTTGAAGGCGACCATGCCGGAGGCTACGCCGATACCCTCGCCGCAATCGCCACCATGCTTGCCGGGTCCAGCGGGGCCGTTGAGTCCTCGCGGGTCAACCTCATTGGAGTCCTCCGTTCAGGACCGGACCTGGCAGAGATGAAGCGGCTCCTCGCTTCGGTCGGGGTGACCACGGGGACCGTCCTCACCGCCGGATCAGGAATTGACGACCTCGCGCGGGCAGGTGACGCCGCCCTGAATATCGTTTTGTGCGAGATATCCGGGCTCAAGGCTGCGGAAGTGCTCCGGCAGCGTTTCGGCACACCGTTCACGACCGTCGATCTCCCTATCGGGAGACCGGCAACCGACCGGTTTCTCGCCACCGTGCTCCATGGTCTTGGCATGATGCATGAAAGGCCTACTGCTGCGCTGTCCCCCCCTGCCATTCCCGGAAGCGTTCACATCGCACTGTTCTCGGGCCCTGCCCGGGCCGTTGCATTCTCGGCGTTCCTCTCCTGGCTGGAGTGCCCGCCCCGCCTGGTTATTCTCGACGTGGTACCACCATCTCCGGACCGTATCCGCCAGGCTGCGGGTCCGGATAGCGATATCCTCGTCATGCCTACCTGGGAGGAGATCGAGGAACACCTGGACCGTGCCGGGATCAACCTTATCCTTGGAGGTCTCCTCGAACGCCCCTTTGCATCAACGCGCAACATCCCCTCAATCGATGTGATGCACGGCAGCCAGGTTACATTCGGTCCTGGCGGCCAGGAAAACCTGGTCCGCCGTATCAGGGAAGCGGCGGCGCGATCCGTGAAGGGATAGAACGCTCCATTGTTGTGAGCGTTCGGCTCAAGCGGCCTTTAACAACATCCTCCAGAGCATAATGAAGGGATTGAGGAATTACCCCCAAAGGTCCGCACGGACGACATGCAATTGTTCTCGAAATCGTCACCGGGTGGGGGAGCCTGGATTAGCATGATTGATCAAAAAATTCATTGATCCTTTTCTGTGCGCGGTCCTGTATCTGGAGGCCTGATAGTTTCAGCCCGACCAGGCGGATGGGACGACCATCGGAGAGCTCGGAGAACAACTGCCATGCCGTTTCCCGGATTGTCGGGAGATCCGCCCGGGGCTTCTCGACAGTCCGGGATTTCGTCCGGGTATGAAAATCGTGATAGCGAATCTTGACCGTGATCGTTCTTGCTGACATCCCCCCGCGAGAGAGGGTTTCTGCAAGGTCCCCGGCCATGTGGGAGAGGGTGTTTTGGATTTCCCGGAGGTCCCGTGTGTCATTCTCGTAGGTCATCTCGCGGGAAATGGACCTGACGGTCTCATGGGCCCTGACCTCCCCCCGGTCGATTCCCCGTGCAAGGTCCCTTATGAAAACCGCGGATCGACCGAACCGGTCGATGAGTTGTTGGATGTCTGCTCTTGCAAGGTCGCCAATGGTGGAAATCCCCATGTCCTGGAGTATCCTTGCAGACTTGGTCCCGATCCCCGGGATCTTCCCGACCGGAAGGGGGGCAAGGAAGGAAGCAGCCTCCCCGGGTGCAACAACCAGCAGACCGTCAGGCTTGGAGCGATCGGAAGCTATCTTGGCCAGGGTCCTCCCGGATGCGATCCCGATCGAGCAGGCAAGCCCTTCCTTCTTCCGGATCTCATCCTTGATCTCCTGCGCCGTTCTCCGGGCAGCCGAAATATCCTGAAGATGGCTCATATCCAGGAAAGCTTCATCGATGCTGACCTGTTCGACTACCGTGGAATATGTTCCAAGGATGTCCATCACTGACCGGGATGCCTGGTCGTAGAGTTCGAAATGGGGGCGGATGAACACTGCATCCGGGCAGCGGGAGTAGGCCTGAGAGATTGGCATAGCCGAGCGGATCCCGTAATTTCGTGCCTCGTATGAACAGGTGCAAACAACACCCCTGCCAAAGCCGCCCCGGGGATCGGCTCCAACGATGACCGGCCGGCCGGCATATTCAGGATGCTCCCGGATCTCGACCGATGCATAAAAACTGTCCATGTCGACGTGGAATATAATCCGTCGGGCGGAGACCCCGGAAGTTCCCGGTTCTCCCTGAACCATTTCATCACCTTGAACCGGGTCCGGCATTCGTCACCTCCTGCGTCTCCCTCTCCCGAAGAATCGTTGCAGCCGGGGAAGGTTCTGTTCGAAATGGATCGAGAGAGACGGAAGCGTGTATGGGAGATAGCGCATGATCATCGCCATTCCGGTAAGGCCTTTCCCAGGGAGGCTCTTCTCGCTCCCGATAACAGTGTTCTGGTGTTTGATGATATTTTCCAGAAACTCATCAACCGAACCGGCCTGCGCACAGGTGACAACGGTTCCAATATCACGGAGGAGATGGGCATCGCTTCCTCCAACAATGCCGAGATTAAATCGGGCAGCGAGGTGAGCTGCCTGGATATTGCCTGAACGGCTCATTCCCCCGCAGATAGCTTCCACTGCGTCAAACTGTTTAATGATTTCCGGTGGAAGGTAATTGCGCTCAACACATCGGCCGACTCCTTTATTGAAGAGAAGGTACCCGAATGGATGTGCCGCAGTGCACAGGCAGTGATATCCTGATACACGGTCGAGGATTTCCGATGTCGTGAGCCGAATCGCCAGATACGGGCTTGCCTGTTTTTTTCTCTCTATGTGACTCCGGTAGAAATCGATGAGATCAGGGAGTGCGGAAAAATAAACCAGGATATGGGGGCCGTCAAGGGCACTGATCTCAATGCCGGGGATGACGATGGATCCTGGCGATGACGCAAGGGCTTGCCTGCACCCGCTCACCTCGTTGTGGTCGGTTATCGAGAGCCCGATACCAAGGGCTGAAGCGCGGGAGAGGGCGTCCCTCACCCGCACCGGTGCATCCGAATGGCAGGTATGGCAATGCATATCGATTGCACACAGCCCTTGCCGTGCGAGCTCTTCTATGACCGGTCTCGTGAACCGGACCCGTCCTGATATCGTCCGTTCCCGGGGCGCCATGTTGCTATCGGGAGGGTTTGTACGAACCTTCCTGTTCTCTTTCCTTGTTGGAAATATCATACGATATAGCATTGGATAGGGCAGCCCCTGGCGTAAATTGACCAACGGGGCCAGGGTTCCGGCACCGGGTCATTGCCGACACCCACCCACCCCACGATCAATACATGTTGTTCATGGTTGAAAAAAGGCAGGCGGGAATGGCGATCCTGCCGGGGTGAGGTCTTGGCTTCCCCCAATGGTACACCGGGTGGATGGCCCCGGCCAATCAGGGGATCGGTTGCTGCTGGCTGATGCAGTGAATTGTCCCAAGACCTCTCACCAGCGCCCGGCAGTCAACTCCAATCACAGCCCGGTCCGGGAAGACCGATGACAGGACTGCCCGGGCCCTGGTGTCGTTCGGGTGCCCGAACTCCGGCATGAGGACTGCCATGTTGCTGATGAGAAAATTGGCATAACTGGCCGGAAGGCGTTCGTCACCGCCGACATGGCCGGGCATGGGCAGGGGAACGACCCTGAGGGGTACTCCTTCCTGGTCTGTTGATTTCTGGAGGATGCGGTAGTTCGCGGCAAGGGCAGCATGGTTTTCGTCACTCCGATCGGGTTCAACGGCACAGACCACTGTCCTTGCATCCACAAACCGGGCGATGTCATCCACATGGCCATCGGTATCATCACCGGCAATCCCTTCCGAGAGCCAGATAACCCTGCTGCAACCCAGGAATTCCTTCAACACCAGTTCTATCTCTTCACGGCCGAGGCCGGGATTCCGGTTAGGATTCAGGAGACACTGCTCGGTGGTTATCACCGTCCCCTTTCCATTGACATCAAATGAACCGCCTTCCATGACGACACCAGGGGAGAAACACCGGATCCCGAGCTCGCGGTTCATCATGGCCGGGATAACGTTATCGTACAGCAGTTCCGGGTATTTATTCCCCCAGGCATTGAACCGCCAGTCGACCATCGCCAGCTGATTGCTCTCCCGATTCACCAGGAACGTGGGACCGTAGTCCCTGAACCAGACATCGGCATAATCGATAATATGAAAACGGAGTCCTTCTGGAACCCCTCCATTCATTCCAAAGAGCCCTCTCACCCGTTCTTCGGTCTCCTGGTCCCTGATGAGGAGGTTGACCCTGCCACCGCGGCAGAGAGGCCTGATGATGGCCTGGTAGGTTTTTTCGACGTCGGAAAGCTCAGGAAATGTCTGCTCGTCATGGGGCCAGGAGAGCCAGATCGAATCCTGTGGTTCCCATTCGGCGGGCATGTGAAAACCGGCCCCTCTCGGGGTCTGGATATGTTCCATGGATCACTCCCCGCTGGTCAGGATACCATAGGTATCAGGTCGACGGTTCCGGAGAAAACCCCAGCCTTCCCTGACTTCTGTGTTCATCCCTGGATCGATTTCTGCCATGAGCACCTCTTCAGCTTCACCGGCCCGGGCTGTAACCATACCGAATGCATCGGTGACAAATGAACTCCCCCAGAAAACGAGGTCGCCTTCTGATCCAACCCGGTTGACTGCCGCCACATGAACCCCGTTTGCAATCGCGTGTCCCCGCATGACCGTTTCCCATGCAGTGCGCCAGTCTCCTTCCGGTGAGTCCCGCTCCCCGTGTATCCATCCGATTGCGGTTGGATAAAAGATGATTTCAGCCCCGAGAAGGGTGAGGGCCCGTGCCGCCTCGGGGAACCACTGGTCGTAGCAGATAAGCACCCCGAAACGGATAATGGGCGTTGAATAAACGGCATACCCGGTTCCTGCAGAGAAGTAATCCTTTTCGAAGAAGAGCGGGTCATGGGGGATGTGGACCTTCCGGTACGGGGGTTTGAGAATTGATCCGTTGTGGAGAACGACCGCAGTGTTGAAGAAGCATCCACCTGTTCCTTGCTCGAAGATGGGGACAATAGCCGTGACCTGATACTTCCGGGTGAAGGAAAGAAACGCCTGTACCGATTCTCCATCGACAGGTTCGGCGAACGCTGAAGCATCCCTCCGTTCATACTGGGGGAAGTACGGGGTTCGGAAGAGTTCGGGGAGACAGATTATTTCAGCTCCATCGTGTGCTGCTTGTTCTGCAAGCGAAACGGCCCGTTTGAGATTGTGCCCGGTATTTTCAGAGACCGACTGCTGTATGAGCCCGATCCTTATCCTGCGGGGTTCCATGGTTCGATGCAGTGTTGTAGGTCATCCTACATCTAGGTGTCTTTCTTATTGCTGATACCGGGGTTCTGCTCATCCTGCATCACCCTCTCATTCCGGCAGACCACATCCCTTAAATACTCCCCTATCAATCACCATGCACGGGCATGTCGGCGGTCACCATCATTACCGGAGATCTCTTCAGGCTGCACGATTGCCGGGGGCATCCGGAGTCGCAGGAACGACTGGTACATGCCTGTTCAGGGATTCCTGCAGGATCTCCAGTAGTGGAACCGGAACCTGCAGGGCGCGACGACCTGCTGCGGGTCCATACTCCGGCATATATCGACCTGATCAGGGACCAGTCGGCTGCTCTTCCAGAATTTCGGTGCCAGTTCCTGGACCCTGATACTTACATAACCTGCCACTCGTTTGAGATTGCCCGGTACGCTGCAGGGGCAGGAATCCAGGCTGCACGAAGGGCCCGGGAAGGCACTCCGGCATTTGCCCTGGTCCGGCCTCCAGGGCACCATGCCGGGCCTTCAAGTCACCTCGGGTTCTGCATATTCAACAACGCCGCGGTAGCTGCTGCCTCGGTGCTTGGGCATGCTGATCGGGTCGCCATCGTTGATTGGGATGTTCACCACGGTAATGGAACCCAGGACATTTTTTATTATTCGGACCGCGTTCTCTATTGCTCGGTGCACCAGGAGCACCTGTTCCCAGGAACCGGACTGAGGGAAGAACGCGGAGCGGGTGAAGGAGTGGGCTTCACCCTGAATGCGCCACTTCCCGCAGGGTCGGCGCTTGCTGATTACCGGAAGGTATTTTCGGAAGACTTCCTGCCGGCGATACTGCGGTTCGACCCCGGGCTCGTTCTTGTATCCGCAGGCCAGGACTGCCTTTCAGATGATCCGCTCGGGGGTATGGCCCTCCGGCCGCAGGATCTCGGGGTACTTGCTTCAGACCTAGCCGGCACCGGAATCCCCATCGCCCTTCTTCTTGAAGGTGGCTACGGCCCTTCCCACCCTGCAGCAATCGGTGCGATCATCCATGCGCTGGAGGACTATTAAGAAGAGAACTACGAGCACCCATTATCCGCATGCCGGAAGAGCAGTTATCTGCGATACCAGGGATGCAACGACCATCGAACCGGGATTACGCAGAACCCCTGCCATGTTCACCGCGCAGGGTAACCGATCGCTGCAAGGCTTTCTGCGATCTCTCCGAGAACGGAAGGATCATCGATTGTTGCAGGAACCCGGTACTCGAGGCCATCGGCTATCTTTTTCATGGTTCCACGAAGGATTTTCCCTGAGCGGGTCTTGGGAAGACGCCTGACCACCACAGCAGTTTTAAACGATGCAATCGGCCCGATCTTCTCCCGGACCATCTGCACCAGTTCGCTGGTAATATCACCTGGTTTCCTGCTGACACCTGATTTGAGGACGATGAAGCCAACCGGGATCTCCCCCTTCACGGCATCATGAACCCCGGCCACTGCACATTCGGCGACATCTGGGTGAGATGCCAGTACCTCTTCCATGGCACCGGTTGAGAGGCGGTGCCCGGCTGTGTTGATGATATCGTCTGTCCGTCCCATGATCCACAGGTACCCGTCCTCATCGATGAAACCGGCATCGCCGGTCAGGTAGTAACCCGGATATTCCAGAAGGTAGGTGCGGATGAAGTCCTCATCGTTATTCCAGAGCGTGGTGAGACATCCTGGCGGGAGGGGGAGGCGGATAACGATGTTTCCCGTCCTGCCGGATGGCAGCTCGGATGCATGGTCATCCAGCACCCGGACATCGTAACCTGGTACCGGTTTTGTGCAGGAACCTGGCTTCACTGGGAGGAGTTCTATTCCCACAGGGTTCGCACCGATAGCCCAGCCTGTCTCGGTCTGCCACCAGTGGTCGATAACCGGAACACCGAGGTGATCTCGTGCCCATACGAGCGTATCGGGATCGCATCGTTCACCGGCAAGGAAGAGCGTTCTGAACCCCGAAAGGTCGTACCGTTTAATATAAGTACCGGTCGGGTCTTCCCGCTTGATTGCCCTGAATGCGGTAGGTGCGGTGAAGAGTACCGAGACCCGGTGATCGGAGATTACCCGCCAGAAAGCTCCAGGGTCGGGTGTTCCTACCGATTTCCCTTCATACAGGATCGAAGTGCATCCATACGCCAGGGGTCCATACACGATGTACGAATGCCCGACCACCCAGCCTACGTCCGATGCAGCCCAGAATACTTCGCCGGGAGAAAGCCCGTAAATATTCTTCATGCTCCACAGCAGGGCGGTCAGATGCCCGCCATTGTCCCGTACTACACCCTTGGGAATACCGGTTGTCCCGGAGGTGTAGAGTATGTAGAGAGGATCGGTAGCCGCGACAGGTGTGCAACCTGCCGGTGGAGAATCCATCAGTTCCTCCCAGGGCCGATCCCGCCCCTGTACGAACGCTGCCTCTTCCTGGGGACGTTGGAGAACGATACAGGCCTCCGGACTCAATCCCGACTGCCCGATCGCACTATCGAGGAGCGGCTTGTAAGGGATGATGCGGTTCACTTCGATCCCACAGGATGCTGAAATAATGACTTTAGGCCGGGCGTCCCGGATGCGGGCGGCGAGCTCCCGGGAAGCAAACCCGCCGAATACCACGGAATGGATAGCCCCTATACGGGCGCATGCGAGCATGGCGATGACTGTTTCAGGAACCATGGGCATGTAAATGACAACCCGGTCACCCTTGCCAACGCCGAGCTCCCGGAGACCTCCGGCACAACGGGCGACGAGGTCCCGGAGTTCACGGAAAGAGTACGATCTGACGGTCCGGGTCACCGGGCTGTCATAAATGAGTGCCGTGCGGGACCCGGTTCCATTCTCTACATGAATATCGAGGCAGTTCCTGCAGGTGTTCAGTATACCCCCGGAAAACCATGAATGAAACGGGGCATGGCTGCCATTTAACACAACGTCCCATTGTCGCTCCCATGTAACTGCCATCGCAGCCTGTCCCCAGAATCTCTCAGGCTCCTCTATCGACTGGCGGTACAGCGAATCGTAACCATTTCCTACAATGACCCCTCACCCTGTCATATTATAGCATGCCAATATTTCTCCAGAATGGTCAAATATTTTTTCACCACCCCGGTGGGCAGAGACTCGGACGGTTTATCTGCACCTTCCGAAGGCAGATATAACCCGGGAGAGGTGAAACGAGTGATGCGGTTTTCCCTCGTCCTGCGACCGGTTGTCGGACTGGCCAATGGTCTGTTTGCCATGCCCTTGAGGAGGGGGACTCAGATCGCCTCGCACATCGCCGGGACGGTATTGATCACCGTCACCTGGTTGTGGAGGATTTCAGGGACCGATGGCCTTTGTAAGGTGGATGGACGTGATATGGGCAAGACCAATCCTCACCTCATTTGATCACCGGATAGTCTCTATTAATTCTCTCCATGAACGGTGTCAAGATGATTATCGAATGTTAATTATGGATAGTGTACTCAAGGCCTTTTTTCTCCACCCTGGGTGTTTTCCGGGTAGAACGCAGGCATCCAGGTAAGAGGTATCATTCTTTCCGGTCTGGAACACGAAAGGAATTCTCCTGCTCTGCGGCACCCGTGAGGTGAAGTGGGGAGGGAGTGCCCGGGGCCCGCCCCTGCAGGAGTATGATACCTGTTCACAGGAGTGATCCAATCACGATGGAGCCTGCATAGATGAGCATTGCAAGGTGAAAGAGCGGCAGGACCTTCATTCCCCCTTCGGGGGTTGGCTGCCTGGCCAGGTGAACTGCCGCAAACGCGAGGAGCGCAAGTCCTAAGGCCACGCCAATGGTTGCGATTGGATCGAGCCTCGTGATGAACAGGAATGCAGCGGCCATGTGGACAAGGAGGAACCCGACAATCCACCACACGGTTCCGCTCATACCATACAGGATCGGGATGGTCTGCATGCCCCGTGCACGGTCGTTCTCGACATCGGCAAGGTCATTGACCCCGAGGTGTGCCATGGCGAACGGGTAGAAGAAGAGGAAGTAGCACAATGCGGTCGTATCCGGGAACCCCGTGCAGAGATACCCTGCCACTGGAAAGAGGGCAAAATCGGTCCTCCCCACCAGTTGTGCGATGGGAACCGACTGGGTCCTCTTCCTGACCTGGTAGAATGCCTCTGTGCCATAGCCACAGAGCATGATGAGCGCGACGTAAAGAGAGTGCGGGAAGGGGAGGGTGGCGATGACAATCAGGGTGCTGACGGCCAGGATCAGGAAGAGGAGGAGGGCACTCCGCGGGGAGACGAGCCCGGCCGGAATCGGGCGTGTCCCGAAGATCCTCCAGTACCTGGTGAGCCTCCCGAACTCGGTGTCTTTCTTGTCATACTCGCGATCAATGTAGTCGTTCAGGACAATACCTCCCTCGAACCCGAGGAACCCGATGATTGCGGCCCTGATTAGGTCGGCAAGAGAGAAGGTACCATACGTGGCGGCTGCAAGGAGGTAGCCCGAGCAGAAGAGGAGCGGCCAGGCAAAGAAGAAATGGAGCCTGAGCAGGTCTGCATATCCCCGGAGCGTCGCCATGCAGTATCATAATATTTCAGTCCTGGTACATACACCCTCTACTTGGGAGAGCATGGTGCGGGAAGGACCAGGGAGACTCTGCCCGTTTGTCCTTTTTCGGATCTTCGTAAGGCTGTTTTTCAGGACCGATCGTTTGTTTATCTCATTTCAAGATGGACAAGATTTTTTACTCTCCTGTCGATATACCCGATAGAAGGCAGGGAGAGCCTATGAAGGATATATACCAGAGCATCTATGATAAACTCGAGAAAATTGGAGTTTTCTCCGTGAACCAGTACACGGTTATCGAGAGACCCCCCGATCTGCCACTCTGCATCGACCGGCTCTCACCTGATGTTTATGCACTCTCTCAAAATCCGGTGATCGATGGAGTGGTTTTTGCAGACCCCGATATGGAAATCCGTGTTTCTCACCGCACCAGGACGGCCGAGCCTCTCTCATTTCAGGACCGTTCAGGAAAGCGGGTCGTGTATCCTGAATCAGGAAAGGTGAACCTGACAGCGAAGAACGAGCTCGCCGAGTATCTGGATCGCTGGCTCTCCGATCTCCTTTCGAAAGGATTTATTCGCTCCCAATAGACGGTCTTTCCAGATGGGATGAAAATATTCATTCCTTCCCGGGCTCAACGTGTGCTGACGAAGCAGTGTTCATGACTGACCCCCCATTTTACCACCCGGCATTTGAGGACGCTTTCCGCTTTATCATTGACGACTACGGCATTACTCCACGGCAGATTGCAATATTCATCCCATGTGCGGTCCGGAAGCCCTACAGCAGCAGCCCGAGCCACCGTTTGTTTGCACGGATTATCGCCTCTGTGTTCAGCGAAAGGGAGTACCAGATGGTTATCTTTGGCACCTGCGGCGTGGTTCCGGTCGACCTTGAGCTGATGTATCCGTTCGCCCACTACCAGTATATGCTCGGGAAGTGCCAGGACGAACGTATCAAGCAGGACTTTCTCGAGATTGAAACCGAACGGATTTCCCTGTTTCTCGAGAAAACCCGTCATTGTTATCGTGCAAGGATTGCATACTGTATAGGGATCTTCAGGGAGGCCATGGAGCGGGCCTGCGCCCGGTCGGGCATCTATCCGGATCTGCTTCTTCCGACCCGGCCGATCATCGAGCGCCAGTACGATAACCGCTACCCGTTTCCGGAAGGGAGCCTTTCCATGCCGGAATATATCGAAGAATTCAGGCGTGGCCTGATAGCTGTGAAGGAGGCAATTGCCCCACACTCTGTCATCCCCTGGAATGACGGCGTTCCCGGGACAAATTGCAAGGGATCTCCTGCACCTGAAGCATGATGTCGGGCAGTTCAGGGCTTTCAAGGAAGTGGAAAGGATGTGGTCAGCAGGTTTTCCGTTTTGCCGCAGGATGCACAAATTTACCTTCGATTTCCTTCGGAAAAATCCAAAAGATTTAATAACCATTCGTATCCATTCTATAGCAGGTGTATTAGTGTCCAACTAAGTCACCTAATGAGCGTTCAATCCAATGGTCGATGTCCTGCCCTGAACGGGCAGGGCTGAGACCTCCTTAAGATGCCACCTTTCCTTTTCTGGCTGGCCGTTCCCATACAAGTCTCACGTTTCCAGAAATCCCCCCACCCCAACCTCCTGGTATACGGGATGAAATCCAGGCCGGGTGAAGACCGCTCCCGGTCAGGGCCGGGGGAGAACCGAAGTGTGCGTTTGCTGCGGGGAGCCTTCCCTTGCAGCGGATACCACGATCAAGGCCATGGATACCGCTCCGGGAAGAAGGATCAGCCTCTGGACGGGCACTTTCCATGCCGATGGCATTGAGGCTTACGATGACCGCATTAGCCCTGGTGATTGCGCATAGATCATCAGGACGACCTGGCGCTGGATTCCGAAGAGCCACACGTGATCTCTCCACCAGAACGTCCAGGGGGAGAGTGCTACGATATTGACGAGGAAAATCTCCCTGTGACAAGAGCGATGACATCCGGCAGTCCGAACACAGCCTGTGCCGTTTGGAAATACTCCAGCTAGAAACCACCGTAATATTATTCGGATTTGAACGATAAACGGGTTTTCACCTGTTTTAATTATCAACAAATGAAGAAACCGTTTCGAGGACTGGCACCGGTCCCCGCTTCAGATAACGATTTTTTTACAACCCTATGAACTGGATTTTCTCGTTTTGACGGGCTTGAAAATCCAATTCTCTTCTCCAGTCGTCAAATAGCAATCTTTATTTTTCACCATCCCCCAACTTTGTCATGCTATAACATAGCATACAAAGGCAGGAGAACCATGAAGCAGGAATTTATACTACTAGCCCTCCTTTGCATCGGTATTGCATTGTTTGCCGGATGTACCGATCAAAAGGCGGCAACCGAAGAGTTGAAGATCGGCGTAGTGGCCTCAATGACAGGGCCGGCAAGCACGACCGGAAAAGACATGTGGCAGTCAGCAGTTCTGGCAGCCGATGAGATCAATGCCGATGGCGGCGTGTATGTGGCCAATCTCGGAAAAAAGATCCCCATCCGGCTCATCCAGGGGGACGATGAATCAACCCGGGAAGGCGGTCAGAAAGCGGTTTCCAGACTGATCACACAGGACAATGTTGACATCCTGGTCGGGGGGTTCTCCAGCGCCGTGGTATCCGCCCACCAGTCGATCGTTGCCGATCACAAGGTGCCCTATATCATCGGCGGAGCCTCAAGTTCAGCAGCATCGCGGAGGACTGATCTGGATACCAGTACCATGTTCTTCCACCGGCCGAATACTGAGGATTCCGCTGAGGTCATCATGCTCTTTATCGACCAGGTTATGCGCCCGGCAATCAATGAGAGATATGGGTTCTCTGCAGATCGTCCCCTGCGCCTTGCCATCGTCTACCAGGACACGTCATTTGGCACCGGGCAGCGAAGCTCCGTGCACGACCACATCAAGAGCCACGGCCTGAATGTCGACGTAGTTTTTGAAGAGAGTTTCAAGATGGGAGAATCCGATTTCAGGACCGCTCTTACGTCCGTCAAGGCAGCCAACCCCGATGCGGTATACACGGTGACCTTCCTCAACGAACTGGTCCCGCTTGTCCAGCAGGGACGCAGGGATGTCGGCCTGGACACCATCTTCTATGCTATCGAATGTAATGATGATCCGGACTTTTACAAGGGTGTGGGGACCTATGGTGAATATATGATGATCCAGAGCAGGTTCTCACCCTATACAGCCCCCATGGAGACCAGGAATGCCCATGCCGCTTTTGTCAAGAATTTCGAAAAGCGCTGGGGCGGATTTCCGGGCATGATGGGGGTTGTAACCTACGAAGGGGTGTACACCGCTGCAAAGGCAGTTGAAAATGCGGGATCGATTGAAAAGCCTGCAATACGGGATGCCCTCGATGAACTGGAAATCCCCGAGATGATCGAGGTCATGAAGGACGGCAAAATCGCCTTCTCAAAAGAGTTCAGGGAGAGCAAGTTCGAACTCTATATGGCCCAGCTGATATGGGACCAGGGTGCCGGTGAAACCCGCCCGGTCATCGTCTGGCCAGATTCCATGAAAGAGGCCGGGTTCATCATCCCTGACTGGTACAAACCAGGGCAGGGTTGAATAATCATCCTTTTTAAAACAGCAGGTTGATGCTGATCCATGGCTGGAGGAGTTGACATTGTACTCCAGGTTCTGATCTGGGGACTGTATGCAGGCTGTATCTACATTCTGCTTGCAACCGGGCTGAACCTCATCTTCGGAGTGATGAAGGTGGTGAACTTCGCCCACGGAGAACTGCTCATGCTCGGGGCATACATCACCTTTACGTTTTATGCGCTTTCCGGGTGGAACCCATACGTCCTTCTGGCGGCATCTGTTCCCCTGCTCATCCTTGTCGGGATTATTATTGAGCGCCTCTGTTTCCGGCCGATCCTTGGAACCGGGAAGCTGAATGAGATCTTCATCTCGATCGGCCTGATCTACATCGTTCAGAATGCGGCAGCGCTCGTATGGACCGATGAATGGAGAATCATCCACAGCCCCTATGAGAAGATTACCATATCGGTCTTGGGGGTAAACATGCCGCTTGATTATCTCATCATCATCATAACTACCACCCTTATCCTGGTTTTCCTGCATCTCTTCCTTCGGAGAACCAGAACCGGCAAAGCGATGAGGGCCACCAGCCAGAACCGGAACGGGGCCATGCTGACCGGCATCAATGTCGAGCGCATGGATATGCTCTCGTTCGGGATTGGCGCAGGGCTGGCCGGTGCGGCAGGGACGCTCTGGGTGGTCAGCGGGCAGGTATTTAACCCCTATATGGGCTCGATTCCTGCAATCAAGGCATTTGCAATCGTGATCCTGGGAGGACTAGGCAGCATCCCTGGTGCCATCATTGGGGGTTTAATCTACGGCATCGCTGAAAACTTCGCCATTTTCACCCTGGGCGGGGCGTGGAAGGATGCAATATCCTTCATTATCCTGATTCTCGTGCTCATCGTGAGACCAACCGGCATCTTCGGGGAGTCGGCAGAATGATAGAAATGAATAAAACCCTGGGTATCGGGTCAAAAAGGGCCAGGCTCCTCGGAACCATTGTACTCCTGGTCCTGGCAGTCGTGCTGCCACTCATTTTCGGAATGAACCTCTACCTGCTGACCATCCTCGTCCTGATGATTATCTTCATTATCTATGCCTCTTCGTGGAACTTCCTGACCTATACCGGGCAGGGATCCCTTGGTCATGCAGCGTTCTTCGGCCTTGGGGGATATGCCTCAGCCCTTATCGCCAACGCGAGCGGTCTCTCTCCATACATCACCATTTTCATGGGTGGTGGTGCAGCCGCCCTGGTAGGTCTCTTCATCGGGGTTATCTGCGTCCGGCTGAAGGAGTGGTTCCTCGCCATGGTGACGTTTGGATTTGCTATCATCATCCAGACCCTGATCGTGAGCCAGTTTGCCGCGGTGAGCGGGGGATGGGACGGGATAGCAGCACCACGCCTCGTGCCGTCAACCATACCGAACTATCAACTTATTGGATACTACTCGATTGTCCTCATAGCCGTACTGGTGATCCTGCTGTTCTGGATCATCCTTAAGTCCAAGATCGGACTGGCTTTTGCTGCTATCCGGGAAAACGAGATGGAAGCCCGTGCTGCAGGAATCGACCCGGTCAGGTACCGTCTCTTTGCGTTCCTTGTCAGCGCATATTTCTCCGGGGTGGCGGGAGCACTCGAGATCCATAACCTGGGATACATCACCCCCGAGATCTTTGGTGTCGATATCTCGTTCTGGCCGATTGTCTACTCGATATCCGGCGGCCTGGGGACCCTTGCCGGCCCTATTGTCGGCACCATCGTCATAACCGTTCTGTGGGACGGGCTCCTGATGCTGGGTATCACCTATGCCCGCTTCGTCATTATCGGGGTTCTTCTTGTACTGATCATCATATTCCTTCCCAAAGGCCTGATTTCCCTACCGGAAAATGTGAAGGAGTTTATTGGAAAGATAAGGAGATCCTCCTGATGTGCCCGGGGATACCCTGGTGCCATCCTTTTTATCCGGAATCATTTATCAGGTGAATTGAATATGAGAAGTATTTTTCTCCGAATGAAATTGCTTTCTTTAAATTCATTTTCTCCAAGGATGGTTATGATATTCGGAATCTGAGTATGACCTTGACAATCGCTGAATGGGGGAGGATATGGTTCCGTGTCTTGGGCAGGGCGTCATCGATTACTGCTGATATCCCGAGTTCATCGATCATGCCGGCCACCAGACCGAGATGGACAATCTGCTTAGAACTGAAATTCTTCGCCGTGAATTGAGATGCAGGCTCCACAGAATATGTATTGCTGCGCTAAGATATAACCCTAAGTATTTTATTTTTAGAGATCGTAGGGCCACGTGCGAAAGGTGGGAATAAAGGTTTTCTACCGAACCGGGCTATTCAATTATGAGGTGTTGATTTGACATTAATCTCTATTATAATACCTGCATATAATGCTCAAAAATTTGTTAATCGATGCCTTGATTCAATTCTCTCTCAGACCTTTAAACCTGACTTCGCCAGAAGAAGGATGAGAAGGTAGTGTTTATATAATTTCATGCAAAAAAACACAGCCTTCTCATTAGGTAATATAGCATTAATCGATAAAATTGATTCGGAGACCAACTTTTTCGCAT
>Ga0209506_1000873_pt1 | contig 35576 bp, 37 predicted proteins | sample AD_JPNHG2_MetaG_FD_184409 | JGI IMG/M metagenome (GOLD analysis project Ga0209506, IMG submission 184409) | Active sludge microbial communities of municipal wastewater-treating anaerobic digesters from Japan - AD_JPNHG2_MetaG (SPAdes) (version 2) | ecosystem: Engineered > Bioreactor > Anaerobic...
ATAAATTATTAATGTATATAAATATTGCAAATTATGATTATATTTAAGAAATCGTTAGCGGGAAAAATACTCAGTTTAGAAAGTTAAAGTGCGGAAGGTGGGATTGAACTGTCCCGCCGGACATATTCCAAGATGCTTCAGAACCTATTCTGGGCTACGGGCTACAATGTTATCGCCATTCCCCTGGCGGCAGGCGTGCTTTACTCCTGGGGCATTCTGCTCAGTCCTGCTGCAGGAGCACTGCTGATGAGCCTTAGCACTGTGATCGTGGCAGCAAACGCTCAGACTTTAAAATATCCGCACGCCATGCTGTAATTTACCAGAATCCGAAAAGCCCATAGAAATCTATCGAGCCGATGTATGTACAGTTGATTGGGTTCGCATTCGCCTCCGTCTGCCAGTCGCCAGATATGCAGCACCGGAAAAGCGTTCCGCCCTCCATCGGCCGCGCCTCCTACGCGGAAAGCCCTGCCCCACGACCAGGAGGCCCGCCAGCATCATATTCTCCCCGCTCATCCTACGAGCGGATCGGCTCTGCCGTTCGCAGCAAACGCCTCCTCCCTCTCGATACATGTGGGGCAGCTCCTGCACGGCCGCACCCCGCCCCGGTAGCAGGACCAGGTCATCTCGTATGGCACACTCAGGGCGAGGCCGAGGCCCACGATCTCCGCCTTGCTCATGTCCGCAAAGGGCGCCTGCAGCTCCACCGGATGCCAGGCAGTGGCCAGGCGGATGGCCGGGCGCAGGGCCTCGATGAACTCGGCCCGGCAGTCGGGGTAGATGGTGCTGTCGTTTTTGTGGGCGGCGTAATAGACCCCGGGGATCTCATGTGCTTCGGCATAGCCGGCGGCCACAGAGAGCATGATCATATTGCGATTGGGCACAACAGTCTTCCTGGCCGCTTCCTCTGTGTAACGACAGGATGGAACCTCCCTTCCCCCCAGAAGGGCGCCGTCGCCCAGGAGGGCTGCCAGGCATGACAGGTCCACAATGCGGTGCGGAACATTCAGCCGCCCTGCAATCGCCGCAGCGCAGCCGATCTCCTTCTTGTGCCTCTGGGCATAGTTGAATGTAAGGGCTTCGACATCGATGCCGTCATAGAGCATCTTGTAGAGAAGCGTGGTCGAATCCACGCCGCCTGAGAGAATTAAAACCGCCTTCATTCTCAGCACCCTGCATCATAGCATGTCGAGGATTTATAAAGCTCCCGAACCTCCTCCTCTGCCTCTCCGGGAGGCTTTTCGCTCAGCTTTCTCATGGGAGTCCATCTCGCGCCCATTGGATTTAAGGACATGGGGCGGCACCTCAATTCAGCCCAAACCTCTTATCACAGATCAACTCTCAATTCAGTCCGAGCCTCTTATCACAGATACCGCAAAGGGATCGATATGAGTTTTAGAATAGATATAACCAGCAGATTTCATATATCAGGACAGTATATACTTACGAAAGATCATATGCAATCGATATTATCTATATTTTTTTCACTGATCTCTCTGCCATCTACAGGTTCTTCTCCTGCCTGTGCTCGCCATCTCCGGCAGAGCCCACCCTCTTGAAGTCTATGAACCCCCGCTCCACATCCACAGATATCAGCTCCACCCGGATTTGGTCTCCCACATCAAGGCCCCGGCTGCCCTTCTTGAGCATTCCCTCCACAGGCAGCTCAAGGAGGCGCACCCATGTGCCCTTCTCTGCTGCGCCCGTGACCAGGGATTCGAATTGCTCTCCGATCCTGTCCTGAAGGAGAAGCGCCGCAGCGCTCTTTTCTACCTGGCGCTCCACCTTGACTGCTGCATCCTCCTTCTCTGTGCAGTTGCAGGCCAGGGCCTCCAGCTCCTCCAGCGTGTATGGCACTGGCCGCCCTTCGATGGCTGCCTTGAGCAGACGCCCTGTTATCAGGTCAGGATAGCGGCGGTTGGGTGCCGTGGAATGGGTGTAGTCCCTGACAGCCAGGCCGAAGTGGCCGGCCGCCTCTTCTCCAGGCCTCTCCGCCACGTACTCGCCGTTTCCAAGCAGCTTGATTATGACAAGAGAGAGATCGGGAAAGCGCATGGGATCGGCGGCCTTCATCATGGTCAAAAACATCTCAAGCTTGCGGGAGTCGGGGTTTTTTGGCAGCTTGAATGCGTGCTCTGCTGCGATCTGCACAATCCTGTCCCAGCGTTTGGGAACCCGCACCACCCGGCGGATGGATGGTATGCCCCGCTCGGCCAGGTACCGCACAGTCACGCCGTTGGCTGCGATCATGAAGTCCTCTATGATCTCCTTGGCCCGGTTCTTCCCCTCAACCTGCAGGTCCCGGATCCTGCCGTCCTCAAAAACCGGCCTGGCCTCGATGGTCTCCAGGGAGAGAGCACCCTGGGCGTGGCGCATCTCCTTCAGCCTCTGGGCCACACCGTCCTGGAGTAGCAGATTCTCAAGTAGCCCCGGCACGGCTGCTGCCGCGGCAGGAGGCTGGTTCATTTCACTGCCCTTTGCCCTCCCCTCCAGCCATGCGGCCAGGCTATTGTAGGCAAGCTTGGCATGATTTCTCACAGCCGCCCGGTAAACGTCCGATTCAACGATGCTGCCATCCGGGCCGATGACCATATCCACCACGACGGCCAGACGGTCCTGGTTATAGTTGAGGGAGGTCAGGTTTGTGGAGAGCTTGAGGGGCAGCATGGGAAATATCTGGCCGGCTGTATAGACCGATGTGGTGTTATGCTGGGCGTCCCTGTCAATGGCCGAGCCCTTCCTGACAAGGGCATCCACATCCGCCACTGCCACCCTGATCCTGACCCGCCCCTCTGACAGTGCCTCAGCCACAGTCAGCTGATCAAGGTCCTCGGAGTCATCGTTATCAATGGAGCACCAGAGAAGGCCTCTGCAGTCGCGGGCCTGCGGGGCGCTTGTGATGTCTGCAGGGGTGCTGATGCCCTCAAGCTCTGCCTCTGCCTGCCGGGAAAAGCCGGCCAAAAGCCCCCTCTGCAGCATAGCCCTCCTGGCAATATCCTGCAGAATGGAGCGATTCTGGATATCATTTTCGCGGCTTTGTCGATCATTGCCCGAACCACTGTCTGGACGGCCTGTTGGATTCATAAGATGTCCTCAGACCGAAAACGGTCCTGCAGCTTAACTACATTTTCCTCAGATTCAAATCTGGAGGCGATTCAAAAAGAAATTCGGCGGCCAAAACTCTTTATCAGTTGAGAGCAGATTACTTGACGATTTGCATGGTTAATTTGCCTGGAGAGCCCGGAAAGATCTCGCTGGAGTTCTCTTCCGGGAAGGGAGTTGAGGAGTTCAAGCAGGAGTTTCGCCTGACAAGATCCGAGGCGGCAGCATTTCTGAGAGAGCTCGCAGAGGAGATAGAAGCAGGGGGCAATGTCGGTGCCGAATACGGAAGCTGGTCCATCTCCATGCAGCCGGCTGAGCCCATCTGTCTGGAGGTTGAATATGAAGAAGATGAGCTCGAGATCGAGATAAAGTTCAAGGAGACGCCTCAAATGCAGGTCAAAGGAGGCTTATGAGCGTTTATAAGGTCATAGAGCTGGTGGGATCATCTCCCGCCTGCTGGGAGGATGCGGTCAGGGATGCAATAGATACATCCTCCAGGTCCCTGTGGAACCTGAGAATTGCCGAAGTCAGGGAGCTTGACGTCAAGCTGGACGAAAAGGGGAGTATCGTCGCCTACAGGGCGAAGATAAGGCTCTCAATAAAATACGACGACTGGAAGAGAGAGTTAGGCTGGAAGGCCTGAGGCCCCCCCTACCAGAGCAGAAATCCGGCGTATCTGGCGGCATAGACCGCACCTACCAGTATCACAAGCAGGCCGAAGAATTTGGTTGTCCAGGCCCCAACCGATACATACTTCTCCCCGATTCTGCCGCCTACTGCACGGGAGAATGTGGCTATGGGAATGATGGGCACGCCATGCCCCACTCCGAAGATGAAGAGCATCATGCCTCCGGCAAGGGGCGTAACATCTTGCGATGCAAGCCATATCAGGACCGGCAGCACCATGGACAGGGCGCAGGGTGCCCAGCCGAGGGCAAAGAGTATGCCCAGGGTGAAGGCTCCTATGAAGGCCGAGCGCCTGAACAGCACCAGTGAGGCCTCCACAGATCTCTGCAGAAGGCTCTTTTTGGGCTCTGCATTGCAGCCTGCCTGGCAGTCGGCTATTTCATCTGCCGCATCGCCGGCCTGAAAACCGGCTCCACCGCCAGACCGCAACCATGATGTTACGGACTCCCAGATCTCCTCGAGGGGCTTGATATTGCTTATGCCGAGCAGAATCATGACGAGGCCGGCAAAGAGGTCGAAGAGCCTGGAGTCGCGGATGAAAATGCCAGCTTTGGATATGAAAAGCCCCAGCACGAAGAAGACGGCAGCCATGCCGAATGTGAAGGCCACGCCTATCATGAAGCCCTCCCTGGATGTAGAGGCGCTCTTTCTCAGGTACTCGTCCTTTCTCCTCACAGTCAGGACGTAGGAGAATACAGCGATCAGGAGGGCTATGGAGCAGGGGGCAAGCGATGTGACTATGCCAAGCAGGAACATGCCGAAGGCAGACACATCCTGGCGGAAGACATCCCCCTCCAGCCCAACCCAGCCGGGGCCTCCCACATCCTGCAGCTTCTCGTATAGGACTGATGCATTCTGCACCCCGTCCATCTCCCCTTCGCCCACCCGGTAGACGTGGTAGACTCCGGCCACCATGCCGTCCCTGTCTATGAGCATAATGGTCGGATTGGAGGAGCTGCCCTGCACATTCCAGTAGTCCAGATACTTGCTGCCAATGGCATAGGGCTCTATATCCTCAGCCCATGGCCATGTGATATTGACCTTCCACATTCGCTCTGCCAGAGAGCGCCCGTCCCGGGAGTAGGGATTCTTCCTGAGGTTGATGGTGACGATCTGCGCAGAAGGGTCCATGGCCTTGAGAGCTGCCAGCTCCTCCACCTGGCCCCTCAGGGACTTCATGCATTCCACGCAGAGTGGGATTTCTATATTGGTTATGTGCAGTATGAGTGGCTCTCCACGAAAGTCGGAGAGGGAGAAGCTCCTTCCATCGGCTCCCACGGCAGTAAAGTCGGGAGCAGGCTCAAGACTGGCAGACTGCGCCGGGCCTGTTAGCAGAACTGCGAGAGATAACACAAAAAGAAATGCAGGGAGAATGGCCGATCCTGCAAAGGCCCTCCGGCCGGCGGCCTTCCTGACCGCATACATATTATCAGACTCCCTTTTCCGAGACTGTGCACGGGGGGCGGCCCTCGATATTATCGATATCCTCCTCAGCTCCATTCGTCTATGCTCTGCTTATGATAGTAGATGGAGTCCTTTATGTAGGATTCGATTTCATCCTGGCTCATGACATCTATCTGGCTGTGCCAGGCCACATCTGTTGCTCCATCCCGGCCTTCCGCCAAAGTGATGAAGATGGTAGTGGGCACATACTTCTGCTCCCCCCCGAATGGGCCGTAGTAGTCCAGAGTCTGGTTTGCCTTTTCGTACGTGCTCTCTTCGGCAAGGATGTCGTAGTAACTTATATCGCTGCTGAATTTTTTCACAGCGGAGCTGATCCTTGGAATCTGTGTCAGGCAGGGCTTGCAGTTGCTGCTATGTATGAAGATGAGAAGCGGCTTTTCCCGAAGCGCCTCCAGCACCCACGAGGGATGATCCACAGCAGAGCCTGCGCTTTCATGCTGGTCTGGATATACCATCCACCAATCAGCATCTGCCATGCCGACGCTGTGAGATGGCGTGTAGCTGCTCCAGTCTTCGCCCAGGCACGGCGCTGAGAGGACAAGGGCAATGAGGACGGCCACCTTCGCTGCAAAATTTGGTAATGCCGGAAAATCATTTGACCTATCGAGCGTGATTATATAACCCCCGGAATATCTTTTGCTCTACTAAACTATATTAAGACCTTTATCTGTTCAGTTTTTCGCAGAATCATCGGCTGCATAGCATCGTTTTGTCCCATATTTATTGCTTTTGGGTGCATGTATCTCACCCGGCTTTTATAACGCCCTTCCTGATGAGCTCCTTGATCCTCTGGTCCACCGCGGCTGCAATTTGATCACTGGACAGCTCTGGCGACTTGAGTCTCTTCTCCGGCTCACTTCCAAAATCTTTATAAAATATCCTCAAAGGAGTGATGAAGAAGGGCTTTTCGCCATTCATGAGCCTTTTTCTGGCCTTTTCCAACTCATTGACAAATCCAATCGTATTTCCGCCATCATTCACCATATCCTCCCTGCCAAAGAAAAATGCCTTGAGAGCCTCCTTGGAGATGGCTGTCAGCTTGACCCGGTCGGCCTTTTTGTCATCATCCTTTCCATTTTCAGTCTGCTTTCCCTCGTAAAAAAGATCTTCAGGTTGCTCTCTCACGTACTTTAAAGCCTGGCCGATGACTTTGCAGAACCTGTTTTCCAGAGTACCCTCTATTTTATAGGCTTCTTTATTGCCTCCATAGGGATTCCTCAATAAAATCAGGATCTCATTTCTCCCTTCACCCATCTTCCTCGCAGGCCATATCTTTTCAGGCGCAATTTCTGTCTTCTGGCTTAGAACATCTCTGATCCTGTCCGAATCAATAAAACCCCGGCAGAACACAAATGCGAAATCCGACTTCTCTGGATCGCAGCCGAAAAGCCTCCCTTCTTTGCTCAGGGCCTTTTCAATAAGCTCGTCCTCACTGGCGCTCCTTGGTAGAGATGCAAACAGCGGAACGAAGATTGGTGGGAGGGATAAGCCTCCCGACGCATGATGGGCGACTGCCTGGCTTGGGGGCACCTCTCCTGGATAGTCTCGTGCCGCCATGAGCGGCTGCATCATTCTATAAATGAATTTGTTTGCAGAGATGTAGTCATTTCCGTATCTTTTAAGCAGGATTTCATTGTCTAAGATAATGACGCCATTGGCTCCATCGCCCCTTGTGAGCAGATCATAAGTGGCGCTAATGGCAGCCAGATTCCTTCGCCCGCTCTTGGTGAACTGGGCCTTGTCTGCGAAGTCTCCCATCTCCGTCAATACGCCGAGGACGAAAACCGGGTAGTCTGCTTTGCCTTCATCGCGGATATGATTGATGATCGGATTGATGAAACCGGTTCCGGTTCCACCTCCAAATGAGACCACAAAGAGAACACCGTCGCATTTGCCGTCGCCAAGGGTGGTAAAACCCCTTATGCAATTCCAGGCGCTATCGAATATGGGATTGGGAGCTGAGACGGAATTATTTCCAAACTCAAATCCATCCGGCGATTTTATCACCCTCCTCTTCACCGATTCGGCAGCTACTTCCTGTATCTCCTTATCTGTATCGAAGATTTCGAATATGGCTTTCAGATACTGGGCATCCCTGACAAAGCCCTGTTTCTTTACATCGTAGCCGTACTTCTCGCGCACTGCAATATGGATGTCACAGCCGTCTGGAATTGCATCATGCGGAATATAAAAGCAGGGATAGCATCCCTCCATAATATCCCCAAAGAAACCATGCTGAATGTTCTTGGCTTCATTTTTATCAGCCTCTAGCCATATTCCCTGCGCTCCGCCGGCAGAGATGTACTGAGCATCTGTAATATTAGAGAGAAGCTGGAAATCCAGATCCTCATTTCCCAAGAACTCTTGGGTTATATTTCCTCCTGCTCCGCCGATGCCCACAATGCATAGCTTCATCTTCTTGCCTCCCAGGCCTCTTTAAAAATAGGCATCACTAGAATGCCGGCAGATATTATCATGAGTATCAGGCTGAGCAGCTCCGCGGAAGGAGAGCGGCCCGGATAAATCGTGCCGACATAGGACGAAATAATAATCGAGAGGCAAAGGACTACAACCGTTATACCTATCAATTTCTTCATCCTCTTTGATATAGAATAAAAGCTATACAACTCAGTCAATTTTAAATTCCTGTAATTTTCTGGAAGCTTATCCAGGAATAATAGAACTACCGCGACCAGAGCGGCAACAGCGATCCCAAATTTGGCAAATCCCATGGGACTGGATGCCAGATCAGAGAGATCCATGTAGCTTAAGGGAAGGTAGGTTGGCACCAGCAGATAAAGAAAGGCTATGGCCACAAGGAGCATTATCCAGGAAGCCAGGGCAAGGGCAGTGAAGTTCATTCCCTGGGGCACTGTCATCTCTTTATAAAGGAGATCCTTGGGTACACTCTCTTTATGTTGAAGTTTTGCCATCAATTTATATACTTTGTTGAGATTGTTGATATGCATTACCATTGCCAGTAGCAGCAGGATTATTAAGAGCAAAGTGCCCGCCTGAAACAGGAGGTTCAGAGCTCCCACGTTATCCATTTCTAGCCCCTCCTCAGCATTTTAAGGGCTTTTTCTGTCAGGCTTTCACCGATCTTTTTCCGGCCTCTCCCAACCATTATCCTTTTGTCTCCGTTTCTTCCGTTCTCTTGAGCCTCTATTCCCTTCTTCAGCTTTCTTTCGATCCCGAAGCTTCCCAACATTATGACCAGCAGCATCATCACCAGGTTCAGCATCATAACAGGACTGTAGATGCTGTATGGTACGACCTTGTCGTTAATCCGCACCCCTGTATTTTCAATGCTGTCCCTTCCGCTCTGATCATACTCCGAGTACTTCACCCTGTAGTAGAAAGTCTTTCCGGCATCTGTGACCTTGAACGGCCTAGTGTTATTGAATTTCACCTCCACCGGATCCTGTCCGACGTCTGCCTGGGCGGAATCTACCACAGACCATTCGCTGCCGTCTGTTCTGACGCTCAGGGTAAATGTTACTTTATAGACTTCTGGATTCAGGTTCTTCGCCCGGAGGCTGAATCCATATTTCTCCCACCAGTAGTAATTCTCGCTTGTAGAGGAAAAGGCGAGCTTTTCCACAGAGAGCTTGGGACCTTTGCGGATGGTGGGGCCCTTCATGATCTCGGTCTTATCCGGACTTATGCCGTCATCAAAGCTATAGTAGTATGTGAAATTCTTTCCTGCATCAGACTCCTTGAAAATTCCGTACTGATTTGCTTTGAAGCTCACAGCGCCGGGCTTCATTTGCAAAGTAATATTATTAACCTCCTCCCTGCCCAGCTCATCGAGGATGTGCAATGTTACGTTTAGCAGATCTCCATCTGGATCAGAGATCTCTGCCTTGTATTCGATCGGATCGTTGTACCGAACCGGCCCAGTGGGTGCCAAATTAAATTCGCTCATCTTGGGAATGCTGTTTGTCACATTGAAGACCAGCTCGCTATAGTGAGGTGGCTTGACATCATTATAGCTGACCGTGCTCCATTTTATAACTCCATCGCTGACATTTGCCCTGATCCTAACCTCTCCCACCTGTTTTAAATAGCTGAAGGACGGCAGCACGCCCCAGACCCTATAGGATGTATTCTTCTCATTATATTCATTTGTCTGGATCTTTTCAGGCCAGGTGTTCATGCGCTCATACTTGCCTGAGCCAGGATTTTTCACCTCCAGATAGAGGTCAAGCATGCGGCGAATCTCCAGTGGATTGTTGTTTGTGACGACGGTCGTGATCTCCACAGGCTCGGTTCGGCTGACTGTGGTGTTGTTGCCCTTGTAGTACATGAGCACGATAGGCTGTTTGTATTCTTCAGTGGTGATCGGCTCCTTCCACAGTATGGTCTTCAGCTCCTCCAGCTTGGCAGGCTTTTTCTTCTTTGCGTCCTCCACGGCTTTGAGCAGACTGTCTATGGTGATCTGCCTGCTGCCACCTCCGCCGCCCCCACCTGAGGAGCCTGATGTGTCGCTGGGCTGCGGCCCTTCTTTAGCAATTACCGGGACGATGTAAGACATCATGAAAAGCCCCAGGACTAGAAGGGTGATGAGACACCTCTTCATCAGCTTATCACCTTGCCGTCCGCCGTCTTGAAATCGAATTCATAGTATCTATATGCGGGCTGATTGGCCCATATAAATTCCTTCTCTCCACTTCCGGCCAGGTATTTCTTGGGTTGTCCCACACTCCGCCATTTTATATTGTCTTCTGAGGAAAGCAGATCGACTGTTAGGTTTATTGAGGCATTCACCTTCCCTGAGTAGCTGAACCTGTTGGGAACTGTTGACTTCTGATAGTCCAAATCCTTGTAAATGGCCACGATCTCAGGCCCCTCAAAGACGGGGCTCTCAGCTCCGTCCACCAGGAATTTGAACTCTGCAGTACCCAGAAACTCAGTATCGTAGAAGGGCTTGACCGTCCAGCTAAGATTTCCCCGGGATGGATCATACTGCTTCTTTTCGCCTACAAGCTTCCACAGGCCTCTTGGGGCCTTCACAGATAGCTCTACCCAGGGCATTTCTCCTGAAGTCAGATTTTCTATCTGAGCTGTGTAGGTGAATGAATATAGCTTATTTTCCTCCTCCCATGCCTGCAGAACTCCTCTCTCCGGGCTGACCGAGCCCTTGATCTCAGGAATGGCTTCTTCAGTCTTGCCGCCGACATCCTGCCGGACCCTCATGAAGTAATCAGTGAACCTGTAGGCTCCTCCTGGCAGGTCGGGATGCAGGAAGGAGACTGATATCTTGTATATATTGCCGGCATGAGTGCTGTTAAAGGGCACATTCTTCTCATAGACGAACCTGTCTTTCGATGAGCTTGCGGCTTCGAGCGTCTCTTCGAATTGCCTGTTCTCTCCTGATATATTGAGCTTAAGCTCGCCCTCACCATCGGGATATATCACAGTTGCCTTGATATGCTGAATTCCTTCCGCGTCTTTGGCGGCAGGGATATCGACTATCGGATCGTATCTCAAATTCAAGGCAGGCTCCCATACCTGAGAAACTGTATCATCCTTATTGACAACAGTCATTATCCGGTCATTGAAGTTATAGGAATTCCCACCCACCAGATATGTCGAAGAGATGGTATAGCTCTTGCCGATGTTATCGGAGTTGAACAGCTCCGACCACCTGTAGACATAGACTCCATCTCCCTTATCCTCAGCCCGAACTCTGCTTGAGGCGGTTTTGTCCGGCCCGGTGATGGCTATATCCAGCTCACCTCTTCCAGAGGGTGAGTATACCTCTGCAGTTATATTCTGCCGGGCAGCCCTGCCGTCCTCTATGTAGAGTATTGGGGAATAATCCATATAGAGAAGCTTGGGCTGGCCGCCTTCTGGATTATCCTCAGCGGTGACGGTCATCTCCTGTTCCGGGAAGGACATCTCTCCGCCGGTAAGATCGCTGTGAATGTATTTGAGGGAGATCTTGTGGTTTCCGGCGTCCTGCAGTCCGAAGGGAATCGACCAGGTGTAGGCATAGCGCTCTCCTCCAAGGTAAGATCCCCCGGCGTAAAGCTCATCATCCATCTTGGGGCTGATGAGAATCGACATCCTTCCGGGCCCAAGCGGGCTCTCAACAATCGCATTTACCACCTGGTAGGATGTGCTTGCTGCCGAGACATACAGCACCGGCGTATAGTCCAGAGATACCAGCTCCGGCCTTCCTCCTGCGATCTCCGGCCCTGAGTAGACATCCGAGACGATCCTCTGCCCGGCAAAGACCGCAGAAAAGCGGAAGCTGGCTCTGCTGCCCTCAGCCTCAGCGCATCTATACTGGAATGGCTGGGCTGTCATATTGATATAGCCTTCTCCGGGTGCAATCGTTCCGGATGCCCTCTCCACCCACTCCCTGCTGCATGGATTGTATACCTCCAAAGCGGCCTTCGCATTCACGCTCGATGCCGCCTTGACTGTATATGTGAAGCTGTCGTTCCACCTGCCCCTTCCAGGGAGCACAGAGCCGTCTGAGAATGAGATTGAGACGGGCTTTGCCTCTATAGTGCCACCGGCTATCTGCACCTCTGTCCCCTGGCTGGCATGCCGGAAGCCTATGGTGTAATTGAAGCTCTTGCCTGCGTCACTCGATGAGAAGGCGGGGCTCCAATCGTATCGATATCTGTTTCCTCCCAGGGCTGTGCCGAAGTCCGCCTCTTCAAAGCTCTTATCCGGGCCTGAGAGGCGCAGCGTCGCCTGCCCCTGTCCGGCGCCGTACTGCACAACAGCGGAAATAGCGGCTGCGGTCTCGCTGCCCTCGGAGACATAGACCACAGGATCGCTATCCAGTGAGATGATGACCGGGCTGCCGCCCTGCAATGACGGGCCGTCCTGGGGCTTGGAGGCATAATCCACTCCGGCAAAGGAGGCCTTGAAACGGTACTTTGCTTCTTCCTGCTGCATCTCATCGCACTCGTAGTCGAAGGGATAGAGTGTGAAGTTGAGTGGAGTGGACTGCTGTTCTGCCTTCAGGGATGCCCTGTCCGTCCATTCTCTGCTGCAGGGATCATATGTCTGAAGGCTGACATCCAGAGGAACGACAGTGCTGTTAATGAGCACTGAGTAGGTGTAGCTGTCATTCCACAGCCCGAATTGAGGGGTTACTGAGGCATTTAAAAATTGCACCGAAATTGGAGCCACCTTTATATACCTCTCCTCGAAGTCGTACCTTCCGCCCTCGAGGGAGGGATTGACAAAGGATAGAGTGAGAGTATAATTGTTGTTCGCGTGCCTGCCGTCAAATTCTATCTGCGACTTGAACTGGTACATATTACCGCCCAGGGCCGCTGGCTTTATGGTGCGGTTGATATTCATATCGGGGCCGGAGAGGCCGAGCTCCAGATCTCCAGAGCCCTTGGAGAATGCGACTGTGGCAACGATGTCCTGCCGGCTGCTCTCTCCCGGCCGCACATAAACTACGGACGGATACTGCAGGTCGATTTTTGGTATCTCCTCTACCACCCTGAAGCTGACGTTGGCCTTCTCTGCCTGATAATTCCACTTCTCATTTTTGTAGACCACCCTGGCGGAAAATGGAGCAGTCCGGGAGAGCTGCACATCGCTGCGGTTGAAGGGAGACGGGACTGTAGACTGGTCCCACTGGTAGACAAGGCTGCTTCCCTGCACTAAAGGCTCGGTGGAGACATAGGTCTGCTCGCCCCTCTGGGGGTGGCTGATGACAAGGCTGGCAGTACAACCCTCAGTAGCTCCGCCCACCATCCTGGCTCCAGCGTCTCTGACAAAAGCCTGAATCGTGAAGTTGGTATAATCGAGCTGCTTTGGAACCACCAGCCTCTCCACAGATGGAGTGTAGGGATGGAGGGTTACATTGTAGGGGCCGAATGTCAGAGGATCGAACTTGAGGTTATTGTAAATGAGATTGAAGCTGAAGTTTCCGCCATCCTGAAAGCCGTCCATGTCCTCAGATACTGTGCATGAGTAGCCGCTCCTCCCTGAGGAGCGACAGGGGGTGTCTGCTGTGATCCATGTACTGGAGTTGGGCGTACCCAGTGGGCCGGTGACCTCGAGATGGCAGGTGGGGGCGGGCGTGAGGCCTCCCTGATCCCTGAACGCCGCAGAGGCCTCGATGCCCTGGAAGAAGTAGGGGTTCTTCTCATAGTTGATGCCTGTCATGGCGGGGGGGCTGACGACCGGGCCTTTTATTTTCTCTGTCTTTGCGACCTGCCTGCCGCCAGCATAGAATGTAAATTCAAAAGTAGCATTATTCGTCTCTTTTATTCCGAACCGGTTCTCAAAGTTATAGGGGCCGAATTCAAATGTGCTTTTTTTCAATCCAGTGGTTGCTTCCGAGGGGAAAGATCCCAGCAGCTCGCCATCGTTATAGATCCTCAGCTCCATGTAGTACTTGGTGACTGCAATTTCTCCAACTCTGCCTGAGCTCGTGGCCACCTGTGCCGAATATGTGAAGTCATCGTAGCCGTACTCGGGATTCACAGAGGGATTGATGATGCTGTAGTCGCCCTGTGCACTGCATGGCAAAGCAAGGGCAAAGGCCGAAAGTATACCGAATAAGAGCAATAGCCTGATGTTCATCGATTTGCTTTCCGCCCACATATATTTCGGCGATGGCCTAATTGATATGTCATCTTCGATCTCTGCCTTTGATTTACGCAACGCTCCAGCCCCCGTGAAATCAAGGATGTATTTTACAGCCTTCGCACTTTAAAAGCCTTTTTGCCCAATGCAATCAGGCAACGACTCCGGAATGATGAAAGTCCACAAATCAAATTAATTTACATTACATAAAAAAGAGCGGCTGAGAAAACCTTATATTCCCAGCACATTGCTTGCCGCCTCCACGCCAGCGCCGCAGGATGCTATCTTGCCCTCTCTGGCCAGGATTAGCTCCAGCGCCTGGATGGTGCGCAGAATGTCTCCTGAGGAGCACACGCCCATGGTGCCGATCCGAAAGATCTTTCCCTTGAGGGCATCCTGTCCGCCGGATACCACAATTCCCTGCTTCTTCATGCCGCCGCGCAGCCTGTCGTCGCTGATCCCCTCCGGTATATTCATGGCTGTGACGGTATTGGAATAGTGGGAGAGCTCATCGACCCTGGGGAAGAGGGTGATGCCAAGGGCTCCTGCCGCAGATCGCACTGCCTCCGCCTGCTTCGCCGTCCTGGCGCGGCGGGCGGAAAAGCCCTCCTCGGCTGCCATGTGCAGAGCCTCCTGCAATGCAAAGAAGAGCGGCACTGCGGGGGTGAAGGGCGTCTGGGGCTGGCTCTTTCTGGCGCTCTTCAGGTGCGCCTTGAGATCTGAGTAATAGCTGCTGCTCTTTGGCAGGAAGCGCTCCTCTGCCCCGGAGGATATCGCGACCACAGCCAGGCCGGGCGGGACGGCCAGGGCCTTCTGCGAGCCGGTGATGGCGATATCAATTCCCCATTCATCTGTGAAGAAGTCATTGCCACCGATGGAGGATATGCCGTCCACGATGAATACAGCATCATGCTTTTTGGCCAGCCTGCCGACCTCTTTTGCCGGATTGATAAGGCCCACGGAGGTTTCATTGTGCACCATGGCAACGGCCTTGGCGCCCTGCTCAAGGGCGGCTTCAACCTTATCCAGGTCGAAGGGGGTGCCCCACTCGAACCTGACAGGAATGGCCTGGCCGTACCGCTCGCCTATCTCTGTGAACCTCTCTCCGAACTTGCCGTTGGAGATGGTAACAATCTTGTCCTCCCTGCCGATGAGGCTGGCCACGGCCCCGTCCATGCCCACTGTGCCGCTGCCAGTCATTACCACTATATCGTTCTTTGTCTCGAAGAACTCCTTGAGATGCTGGCAGCAGTCGCTATAAATGGCACTGAAGTCACCGCTTCTGTGGCTGATCATGGGCCGGGAAAGAGCGCGCAGAACGCGGGGTGCGACCTTTACCGGTCCTGGAATCATGAGCAAAGTATCCTCTATATCCATGAGATCCCTTCTCTACGCGCCCTTACTTTAGGGCAGCCTATATAAAACTAGCTTTTATGCGCTCTGCCGTGGCCCAGCTATGCCTGGCGCATGGAGGCAGCTCCCTTTTTTCCCGGACCCAACCCTCCAGAAAGGCAAGGGTATCTGGGTCATGAGGATAGCCGCTGCCAATCTTGCATTGCATTGCCTTCTCAATCTCCCGCATGGAGGCATCCCTTCTCACCTTGGCCAGGATGGAGGCGGCGGAGACGACCTGGTGGCGGGCGTCTGCCCTGTGCTCAGCCAGGAGGGGCATGCCGGTTCTGCTCTCCGCCTTAACCCGGGCGGCGAACCTCTGCTCGTTGACGTCCGCGGCATCGAGTATGCCCCTGTCGGCGTGCAGCCTCGCCACCACTGAAGAGAAGCTCTTGACCATGATCTCATTCATGGTCATGACAGACCGCAGCTCGTCTATGACCCGGGGCGTGACCTCCAGGATATAGTGGTCCGATGCCACGCCAAGGATCTTCCTTGCCAGGACCTCCCTTCTCCCAGGGGTGAGCAGCTTGGAGTCTTTGACACCGAACCCTGCCAGATCGAAGAGCCTGTCCTCCTCGATCACCAGCCCGGCCACAAACATGGAGCCGATGACCGGGCCCTTTCCGGCTTCGTCCACTCCCAGGAGCAGCATGGACGGTTAGTTTGCAGCTCAAGTTATTTTAACCTGAGGGCGGCCTCTCGCGTTTGCATTGATTAACTCGTCGTCCACTCGGAGGTGTTCGCTCCAATCATCACTTCTAAACCTCGAACCTCTCTCCCCTCTCAGGAATGATCACATCTGAGATCCCCATCCCGGCGAGGCCCGCTGCCACTGCCCTGGCGGCGTTGATCTCGCCGTGCACCACGAAGACCTTCTCCGGAGCCTTTGGGATCCTCCGAACGAAGTCGAGCAGCTCATCCCCGTCGGCATGGGCGCTGTAGCCATCTATCTCCTCTATATTCGCCCGCACCTCGTGCTCCTCGCCGAAGATCCTGACGGCCTTCTCCCCGTCGAGCAGCTTTCTGCCGAGGGTGTTCTCCGCCTGGAATCCCACAAAGAGCACTGTTGTCCTGGGATCGCCGATGTTCCTCCTCAGGTGGTGCAGCACCCTGCCGCCCTCGCACATCCCCGAGGCGCTGATGATGACGGCCGGCCTCTTGACTGCCAGGAGGGCTTTAGACTCATCTGTGCTGTGGGTGTAAACCAGCCTGGAAAATCCGAAGGGGTCTTCTCCTCCATCGCTCAGGAGCAGCTTCTCCGTCTCCTCATCGTAGCACTCAGGATGCTGCCGGAAGATCTCAGTGATATTGGTCGCAAGCGGGCTGTCCACATAGACCGGCATGGATGGCACACGCTTTTCGTCCATCAGCTCATGCAGGTGATAGACCACATCCTGAGTCCTGCCCACGGCGAAGGCTGGTATGATGAGCAGTCCTCCCTCGCTGGCAGTCTCATTTACGATCCGGGCGAGCTTCTCCTTCGCCTCGCTCATGGGGCTGTGATGCCTGCCACCATATGTCGACTCGGTGATGAGCACATCCGCCCTCTGCACGGGCTCAGGGTCCCGCACCACAGCAGCGCCGCTCCTGCCCAGGTCCCCGGTGAAGACGAGGGTCTTGAGGTACCTCTCATCCCAGGCCTCCTCCACACTGCCACGTCCACCGGCTCCGCCTATCTCCAGTGTGACCGAGGCCGAGCCCAGTATATGCCCTGCATTCCTGAACGTCAGCCTGACGAAGGGCAGGATCTCCATCCTCCGCCCGCATTCCACAGTGCGAAAGAGCTTGAGGCAGGCCGTGGCATCGTGGAGGGTGTAGAGCGGCTCGACCGGAGGCAGCCCCTTTTCGGCATTCAGCTTATTGACGAACCTGGTATCTGATTCCTGTATTAGGGCTGAGTCGCGCATCATGGCGCTGCACAGGTCTCGAGTGGCCGATGTGGAGAATACGCTGCCGTCAAAGCCGTTCTTCACCAGAACCGGCAGCTTGCCGGTATGATCGAGATGGGCATGGGAGAGTATAACTGCGTCAATCGTCCGCACATCGAATGGTATCTCCGAGTTCAGCCTCCTCGCCTCCTGCCTCTTCCCCTGCACCTGGCCGCAGTCCAGCAGAATCTTATGCCCGTTTGCCTCCACGAGATGCATCGATCCTGTGACCGATTGCGCAGCACCCAAAAATCGAAGGATCAATTTCATTTCCCCGCATTCTATCGCCAGGTATGAGATAAATATCCTGTGCCAGGTGATGGAAAGGCTGATTAACTAAGCCAGACATATGCGGCAGACTATGATTCATCCAGACCGAATATTCTCATTCAAGGAGCTCGAGAGCGAAGATGACCTGGTAGAGGCCATGACAAACCACAAATGGCCCAAATGCTACGGCTTCAATTATGGAAAGCTGCTCTATCTGGGAGACTCCGACAGCGAGAGCCGCCCGGAGTACGCCGTCATGACCATCGACAGAACTGAAGGCCACCACGGAGTGCACGGCCGCGAAGTGGGACGGATTGCCCCTCTCGGCCTGCCTGCCGAAGAGGTGCGCCAGTTCATCCGGGATATGGAGGCTGGCCGCTACAGCAGCGAGACTTCCGTCTTCGTTCAGGTCGAGCCCATATGGCATCATAGCTGCCAGTTCTGCCGGCTGGAGGAGGATGAATAGGGATCAAATAGATTGGTGCTCATAGTAGCCGCCCCGGTCAATCCCAGGGGAGCCGACATATTCCATGCAGTGTCTCCAATGCCAGCGCTCCCCGCGACCTTTCGCCCTGAGAAGGGCTTTTCCACCTTTTTTGAGATAAAAGGCCGGCTGATTGCCATGCCGTCTGGATAAAATTAATATAATGGTATTAAGTATAACAATGTTTTCAATAGCATTTGCCGGATCGGCAGCATTGGAGGCAGTTGAAATGACAGAGACAAGAAACTTCGCCTTGAGGGACGATAAGGGCAATGAGATTGGGGTCTTTACAGGAAAGCAACCAAGACAGGCAGCGCTGAAGGCTGCCAACCGGGGCATAACCGACATCCGTCTTCGAGAGCGCGGCACCAAGAAGGTTCACGTGTTCGCCGGTGAGAGAGTCCAGGTGGCCAAACCCAAGGGAGCGCCTGCCTGGATGCCGGACAAGATCTGGAAGCCAAAGGTAAAGAAGGTGGGCGTGGAGAAGCTGGACGAGATCTGAATATACAACCTTTTTATCGTCATTTTTCAGTTGGCAAACGACGTTTCAGTGCAAGCCCAGGGAGACGTCGAGAGAAAGCAAAGGTTATTTCTCCAGGCTGTCCTATTTTATGCCGGTGTTATAATGGATGTACTCTGGCTCAGGGAGGAATTGGTAGAGTCCCTTTTGACAATCGATGAAGCGATAGCATCCGTGCAGGAGGCCTTTCACGACCACGGCCTGGGGCTGGTGCAGATGCCGCCCAAGTCCTATCTCAAATTCTCGAGGTATGACGGCGATCTGCGAACCATGCCCGCCTATCTGGTGGAGCGGGACCAGGCTGGAGTCAAGATCGTCAATGTTCATGTGGCAAATCCAGAGAGGGGCCTTCCCACTGTTATGGCCCTCATCGTCCTCAACTCTCCACAGACAGGCGCGCCCCTCGCCGTAATGGGGGGAACTTTCATCACAGCCATGCGCACGGGTGCAGCCGGAGCCGTGGCTGCAAGAGCCCTGGCCCGGAAGGATAGCCGGGTGGTGGGCATGATCGGGGCCGGCGTTCAGGCGAAGACGCAGCTTCTGGGCCTCTCCCGCTGCTTTGAGATCGAAAGGGTGCTGATATTCGACGCACTGGAGGCGCACTCCAGGTCACTGGAAGGAGATGGCCGGAGGTTTTTGGACTGCGACCTCCAGGTAGTCTCCAGCGCCCGGCAGGCCTGCCGGTGCGATATCCTGGTCACCACCACCCCCTCACGCCGGCCTGTGGTGGAGGACTCCTGGATTCTGCCCGGAACGCACATCAATGCCATCGGAGCCGATGCAGCCGGCAAGCAGGAGCTCTCCTCCTCACTCATGGCCAGGGCAAGGATCGTGGTGGATGATATGGCCCAGGCAGTACACTCCGGAGAGGTGAATGTGCCCATCAGCCAGGGCATCCTCCAGCCGGAAAAAATACATGCCCAGATCGGCGAGATCCTGGCCGGCAAACGGCCCGGCCGGATGAGCGAGGATGAGATCACCGTATTCGACTCCACGGGCCTTGCAATTCAGGATGTGGCAGTCGGCCATGCCGTCTACAGGAAGGCTCTCTCTGCGAGAGCTGGAATGAGGCTGAAGATAGACTGAGGATCCCGTGTCTGCAGACGGGCAGGCCTTAGCCGCAATCTATATCAATTTTGACATAAACGAGGGGCTGGTTAATATGGCCAAAGAGAAAAAGAAGAGCAAAGGTCCGAAAGATCGCAACAGCAATTACCAGATGGAGAATGGAAATGCAGTCTCCAGAAAGAAGGAGAAGAGGCCTGCTGCGGCAGCGTCCGCCCACTCCAGGGCAGAGCAGCCGAGGGGCCTGCTATCCGGCATCTCCAGCAGCATCTCCAGTGCCACAAGCAGCATCGGCAAGATGCTAAAACACTGATCTCTGAAAAAACCTGCTCGGAAGGCATACCACTTCCGGGCTTATATTTTTCTATGCCTGCTCTTGGGTTCTGCTCTGAAACTCCTGCTGCACATCGCAGCCCAGCTTGCCGATGGCATCGGAGCGGCACTGCCTGCAGTGCTTCATCTGCCTGATGATCTTGCCCAGCTCCTCCTGGATCTTCCGCTTCTCCTCAGGCGATGGGGGCTTGATGTTGGCGAACTTGTACTGGGGGATGAGGGGCATCACATTGTGGATGAAGACGCCCATGGACTTGATCTTCCTCGCAATGTCAAAGACGTGCTTGTCATTGATGCCGGGGATGAGAACCGTGTTAACTTTGATTATCTTCTTGAGCTTTACGGCCTGCTCGATTCCCTTGAGCTGCTGGTCGCGCAGAAGCGTTGCCGCCTCCAGGCCTTCGTACCTCTTGCCCTGGTAGTACACATAATCGTAGATCTGCTGGCCGATCTGGGGGTCGATGGCATTCATTGTCACTGTGATATTGCAGACGCCGAGGCGGTCCAGATCGGCTATCCTGTCGGGCAGGAGCAGGCCGTTGGTGCTGATGCAGAGGATCATATTGGGATACTTCTCCCCCACAAGGCGCAGCGTCTCAAATGTCTCTTCATTGGCCAGCGGCTCGCCGGGACCTGCGATCGCAACCACTTTGATATAGTGATACTTCTCCAGCACCTGGTCGACGCGCTCCAGTGCCTCTTTGGGCTTGAGGACCTGGGAGGTGACACCCGGGCGCGACTCATTCACGCAGTCGAAGTCGCGCACGCAGTATCTGCACTGAATATTGCATTTTGGGGCCACGGGCAGGTGCATCCTGCCAAAGGAGTGACAGGCCTTCTCGCTAAAGCAGGGATGCTGCTGGATCCTCCTAAGCTGCTCCGGGTCGTATGGAATCTCCCTTCCACCGACATTGGCAACGGGATAAGTATCTATGCTCATGATGGGCTCTCCGCCTGTACCCTGTATATCGCAGCCTGTCTAAAAGACTTGCGTCCGGAGACAAAGTACTTTAAGGATGCAGGAAAAGGCAGAAATGTATGCCAGAAAAGGACAAGATTGTCATATGGCCGATATACTTTGATGCCGGACGCTCCCGGACGGAGGGCAGGATGGTGCCGCTTGAGGATGCGGTCAGCGATCCCAATCTGGATATGATCATCACTGCCGCCCTCAAGTCCGGATTCAAGCCTGAGGTCGAGAGGGATCGAAAGCATCCCAAGACCTGGCACCTGGCTGAAGCCTCCGGCAGGATAAAGGTTACCAAGATGAGCAGCAAATCAGCGGCTTTGAAGAGGATCGCCGGCTCGCTGAAGATGAAGTATAAGAAAAAGGGGCGCCAGGTTTAAGACTATTTAATATAAAAATATCTGGAGATAGAACAGGAAATGGATAAGCATCAGAAATTTGGTCCCATGAATACTATGATCAGGCGGCTGGTTCTCGATGTTTTGAAGCCCCATGTCCCAACCATTCTGGATCTCGCCAGAGCCCTGGCCAAGGTGAGCGGGGTCTCCGGCGTCAATCTCAGCCTCGATGAGGTAGACCAGGAGACGGAGTCCGTCAAGGCCACCATTCAGGGAGAGGACATCGACTATGATGAGGTGGAGGAGGTCATAAGAAACTTCGGCGCGGCGGTGCATAGCATCGACGAGGTTGTGGTTGGAAAGGAGATGGTCAAGGAGTTTAAGACCCTCCAGGAGAGGTGAGGGATCGGAGGGGCGAAGGAAGTGGAGTGCCGAAGATATGATCGACCTGCACACTCATACCACATTCAGCGACGGAGAGCTGATCCCGTCTGAACTCGTGCGCCGGGCGGAGAGCATCGGATACTCGGCCATAGGCATAACAGACCATGCCGACTATACCAATATCGAGCACATCCTGGGCTGCGTCTCAAAGATAAAGTATCTGGAAGACGTGCTGGATATGCGCATTCTGGTGGGCGCGGAGCTGACCCACGTCCACCCAGCCAAGATCGGACCGCTGGCAGCCTTCGCGAGGAGGCTGGGGGCGGAGATCGTGGTGGTGCATGGGGAGACTGCAGTGGAGCCCGTGCGCCCCGGCACCAACCTCGCCGCCCTGCAGGCGGATGTGGATATCCTGGCCCATCCCGGATTCATCACAATGGAGGAGGCAGAGCTGGCCCGCGACAATGACGTATGCCTGGAGATAACATCCCGCTCAGGACACAACATCACAAACGGCCATGTCGTGCGCATGGCAAAGCTGGCTGGGGCGAAGATGGTGGTGGACACGGACAGCCATGCCCCAGGCGACCTCATAAGCGGGAGCCGGGCCGTAGAGATCGCCATGGGAGCCGGCCTGGAGAGGCATGAAGCTGCTGCTATAGTGGAGCAGCATGCACTGATCAACGATAGATGGGGCAGGTAAGGGGTTGACTCAATAGACATAGTTGCTGTCGACATCTCCGGCCGGCACAGGGTGCGGGGCCGCTACGAGATGGTCTGCGCTGCCGTATCACTTCGCATCTCCCCTGTTTTTATTGAGAAGGTCCATGAGGTCAGGCTCCTGCACCGCCTGGCGGATTCGCTGGACATCAGAATGATTGCCGATTTCATAGGCGAGACATGCATCTGCCTTCCAGGAACGGTTGTGGCCGAGCCGGGAGACCTCTACAACCTGGAGATCTGGCGGGCAAAGAGCATTTTGGGCAGGGACTTCAAGTATCCTGAGACCATAGCCGAGAGAACTGCTGTGGAGATGGCCCATCACATATCGGTGGCCGGAAGAAGGCTTATCATAAAAGAATGAGTTGGGATCTTCAGACATGGATGATGAGATAAAGGAGAGGACAGCCGTCCTGCTCCTGCGGGAGAGCCATAATAAGCCGCCAGACCCGCACAGGATGAAAGAGCTTCGAGGCCTTGCGGAGGCGGCAGGCTACAGAATTGCAGCCGAGATCTCCCAGAGGAGGGAGAGGGATCACCGCTACCAGATCGGCCGGGGCAAGATCGAAGAGGCCGTGGCATACCGCTCTGACAAGCTGATATTCTATAATCCCTTAAGCCCCGGACAGGTCTACAACATCAGAAGCGAGTTTTCCGTCACAGTCATCGACAGGTTCAACCTCATACTGGAGATATTCGCCCGCCGCGCATCCAGCCGCGAGGCCAAGCTGCAGGTGGAGCTGGCACGGCTCAGCTACGACGCGCCCCATGTGAAAAATGCCATCTCTATCAAGAAGCTGGGAGAGCAGCCCGGGTTCCGGGGCTCAGGCGCATACGAAGAGGCCATGTACCACGACATCAGGGGCAGGATGGCCAGGATACGGGCGGACCTGCGGAATGTGCAGAGCCACGGGGAGGACAGGAGGAGGAGGAGAAGGGAGATGGGCTTTGACCTGGTGGCCCTGGCCGGCTACACCAATGCCGGAAAGTCAACGCTTCTCAACGCCCTCACAGGATCGCAGGTGGCTGCCGGGGATCAGCCCTTCACAACTCTTTCGCCCACCACGAGGGCCATGTCCATATCTGGGAGGAGGGTGCTGCTCACCGACACTGTTGGTTTCATCGATGAGCTGCCTCACTTTCTCATCAATGCCTTCCGCTCCACCCTCTCAGAGATATCCGATGCGGACCTCGTGCTGCTGGTGGCGGACATGAGCGACCCCCTGGAGCTGCTGCGCCGCAAGCTGGCTGCATCCCATAAGGCCCTCTGGGACTGCGATGTGAGGGCGCCCGTAATCACCGTCCTGAACAAATGCGACCGTCTGGATGAGAGGCATGCTGTGGAGAAGGCGGAGGGAGTCAGTGATCTCTCTCCCTGCCCTGTACTCGCCTCAGCCCGCTCCGGACGCGGCCTGAATGCGCTGAAGAAGTGCATAATGGAGCGCCTGCAGCCCTTGCGGGAGTACGAGATCAGCCTGCCCTACACATCTCAGGGCCTGTCCGAGCTCTCCCGGCTCTACGAGACAGCGGAGCTTTTGGCTGTGAGATACGAGGACCGGCTCGTTGTCAGGCTGCGAGGGCGGGAGGAGACGGTGGCCAGGGCAGGCCTCGCCGGTGGGCGGCTGCTCTGATCTATTATGTCCGAAATCATCCGGGAGCATTTTCAGCTCAAAGAGACCATAGTCACCATATCTGCAAAGGAGGCGGGGCACATAGATGCCGCCAAAGAGGCCATCCGAAGCCAGCGTGCATATCTTGAGGAATTCATACGCAGCGATCCCTTCTTTCAGATAACACTGGAGCCATACGACCTGTACTCCCGTCCTGGTGGCACGGGGCGAGCGGAGGCTCCTGCCATTGTGAGATGGATGGTGGAGACGAGCTCAGTCTTTCATGTCGGCCCCATGGCGGCTGTGGCCGGGGCCATCGCAGGATTTGCCGTTTCGGCCATGATTGAGGAGGGGGCAGCCTATGCCGTGGTCGATAACGGCGGAGACATCTGCATTTTGAACGATCAGCCCCTGCTTGTGGGAATCTACGCCGGCCCATCCCCCATTCGCGACCTGGCCTTCCAGCTCCCCGCCAGGGAGAGGCCGGTTGGCATCTGCACAAGCTCTGGAACAGTTGGGCCATCCATATCCTTCGGCTTTGCCGATGCCGCAGTAGCCGTATCCAGGGATGTGGCCTTGGCGGACGCCGCTGCCACGGCCCTGGGAAATGCAGTTACGGTGTCCGGCCCGCTGGAGGAGTGCTTTTCTGTCGTGGACAGGCCTGGGATAGAGGGGGCCCTGCTCATACGCGGCGACAGGATGGCCATGTGGAGGGATCTGCCGCCGCTGCGGCGCGTCCATGTGGGTGCGGAGAGGATCACAAGGGGATGATATAGACGGTGAGCTATAAGTGAGAAGACTTCCATCAATACAGTTCGGACCTATCACAATCAAAGTCCGTCAGGAAGGTCAGGAGAGACTATGAGACGCAATATCAGACAGAAGAGGCCTTTTCATGTCATGATCATCCCAACACTTGGATGTCCCTCCAAATGCGCTTACTGCTGGAGCTCGGAGGTGGGCTCGCCCATCATGAGCATAGATACTGTAAACGAGATTGTGGCCTGGCTCAAGGAGTTCAGAGACGATCCTGTGACATTCACATTTCACGGCGGAGAGCCTCTCCTCGCAGGTGCCGGCTTCTACAGAGAGGCCCTGCCCCGCCTTTCGGAAGAGCTCGCCCACCTGCAGCCCAACTTCGCACTGCAGACCAATCTCTGGAGGCTGACGCCTGAGCTGGCAGACGTTCTGGCCGAATATAAGATCCCCATCGGCTCCAGCCTGGACGGGCCCCAGGAGCTCAACGACCTGCAGAGGTCTGAGGGCTACTATGAGAGGACGATGAAGGGCTATGAGCTGGCGAAGAGCCATGGCCTCTCAGTCCAGTTCATCTGCACATTCACATCCTACTCAGTGCAGTTCAGGGAGGACGTATTCAACTTCTTCCTGAATAACGGGCTGACATTGAAGCTTCATCCAGCTCTGCCATCCATGAAAAGCGATGAGCCGGATAAATGGGCTCTGCCCCCGGAAAAGTACGGAGACCTGCTGGTCTACTTGCTGGATAAATATCTGGAAAACATGGAACAGATAGAGGTCAGAAACATCAATGACTATGCCCGCTGTGTCTTCACCGGCCGGGGGACTGTCTGCACCTTCGTCGACTGCATGGAGAATACATTCGCAGTGGGGCCGGACGGCAGCATATATCCATGCTATCGTTTTGTCGGCATGCCGGAGTATGTTATGGGCCATGTACGGGACCGTCCCAGCCAGAAGGAGCTCGCCGAGTCTGCAGCGGGAGCGCGCATGCTCAGCTTCAAGGAGAATGTGGACAGGCAGTGCAGGGGCTGCAGGCACATCCGCTACTGCCGGGGTGGCTGCCCCTATAATGCCATGGCGGCCGGCAACGTGAAGGGCGTCGATCCCTACTGCCAGGCATACAGAAGGATCTTCGACGAGATATCTGATCGTTTCAATAGGGAGATGATGGGCTCCTTCGGCCTGGAGATGGGCGGCGCACCCTTAGGGAGGGAAGAGGGCAGCCGTCCGGCCATCATGCCTCTGGTCAGAAAGCTGGCCTCAAACTAAAAAATTTAATTCATCTGGCGTTGCTTGAATGGGCTCTGCTCGTAGGGCTTTACCTCGGTGCCGGGCGTCCATGTATCCTGGGCGAAGTCGTAGATGCTCTCTCCAGTCCAGGCTACAGTCTTGTCCTTGCCGGCTGCGCTGGCGGTATAGACCGGCGACTGGGCAGCAGAGGATGTGTAGTTATCCTTCAGGAAGTCGTAAATGGAATAGGTCGAGCTCGCCAGCGTGGTGTTATTGCGAGTCATGTTCCTCAAAACGCCTACCGCCTGGTCTGCCACGGGAGGCACAAACCCGCTCGGCGTCCAGCTATCGTTGAGGAAGGAGGCTATAGATGCTGTTGTATACAGGGCGCTCTCGGAGGGCGTTGCCTTCTCAGCTATTTTATCCTTTAGAACAGGAGCGGCAGGCTCAGCAGTGATTGCGGGCAGAATCCCGCTCAAAGCCACCAGGGCAATCAATACAAGTGTAATATGTCTCATGGTTTCTGCATTATCCTTCAGGTATCCATAAAGCTTTCCGTCGAGCCGTCGAGAACGGCTTTGAGCTCGGATGTCGTCGCATCCATGTGCTCGCTCAGGTATTTTGCAACTCGTGGATCGTGCACCAGCCGGCAATCGATGCAGCTCCAAAACCTCTTTCCCCTTTTGGTCGTGACAAATCTACCCAGTTCCTCGTCCTTGCACGGATAAAGCGGACAGAAGCAATGTGTGCAGACCTGTCCCTCGAAATGGTGGCAGGGATAATACTGGCAGTTGTCCCTTCCCGTAGACTGCACAGGCTGGTCTGCGGCCGTCCTCATCAGGCAGGGATCGTCTGCCACCAGGCCGTCCGCCCCCAGCCGCAGAAGCCATGCCGCCTCCTCTGTGCTCTTCACAGTCCAGGGATAGATTGAGATGCCCTGGCTGTGAGCCTCTTTAAAGAGCCTGGGGCTGACCCTCCTCGGGAATATGGAGCTGGCATTGGCCCAGAGGGCCAGCTCCACCGGCCGGACCGGCAGGGAGGATATGATGATTCCTGTCTTCAGGTCGGATATCTCCGAGAGCTCGCGCAGGCTGGAGTGATAGAATGAGGTCACAATGCACTCTTTTCCATGCAGGGCCTCCGCAACCAGAGCCTCAAGCCCCTCTTCCTTCATCTCCACCACAAGAGCCATCCCCAAATGGCCGGACAGCTCTGCAGCCTCATTGAGCGTGGGGACATTCCAGGCTTTCAGCTCCTCAAGGCTGAGATCCTCCACAAGGCCGCAGCCTCCCGTCGTCCGGTCTATGCTCTCGTCGTGCATCAGCACAAGCTCCCCGTCGCGACTGAGGCGCAGGTCCATCTCCACATAGTCGGCACGGCACCTGGCCGCTGCCCTTATGCCCTCCAGGCTGTTTTCCGGAGCCAGGGCGGCAGCGGTGCGGTGGGCTATAACCTGAGCCATTGCCCATCCCTTCTCCTGGAAAATATATTACTCTTTGGCTGAAGGCGGCAAAGTATTATACTTCAAGAGGGCGCTGTTTTCGCTGAATGCCTGAGAGTCTTGAGAGGTTTTGTAACCTGAAGAGAGATGCTGCAGAGATAAATGTAGATCCCCTTCAGCGGGGCGGGATACTGACGCAGCAGGCGCGCGCCGCATTGCTGGAATGGGGGGACGGCTACTCGGTCTGCGACTTTTGCGACGGCAGGCTGGATCACATCAAGAACCCTCCCATAGAGGATTTCGTGCATGGCGTCCTTCCCGGCTTTCTCGGAACCGATGAGGTGCGGATCACCCACGGTGCGCGTGAGGGCAAGTTCGCTGCTATGCATGCCCTCTGCGAGAAGGGGGACTGGGTGGTTATGGACGCCCATGCCCACTATACATCCGTTCTGGCAGCTGAGAGGGCTGGGATGCATATCGAGTATGCGGCATCAAGCGGGGCGCCGGAGTATGCCGTCTCCGCCGACTCTTATGTGCAGGCCATCGAGCGGGCTTATGAGCACAAAGGCAATGTGAGCATGGCAGTTCTGACATATCCTGATGGAAATTATGGAAACATTCCTCCAGCTAGGGAGATCTCCGATGCATGCCACGACTACGGTGTGCCACTGCTTCTCAACGGGGCCTATGCAGTTGGTAGAATGCCGGTATCAGCTCGCGATCTGGGTGCTGACATAATCGTGGCCAGCGGCCACAAGTCAATGGCAGCCTGCGGGCCGGTGGGGCTGATCGGAGCCTCCCAGGAGTATGCCGGACCGCTCTTCCGCCTATCCTCTGAGAGGAAGAACAAGGAGGTCGAGCTTTTGGGCTGCACTGTGCGCGGCGCGCCGCTCATAACTCTGATGGCCTCATTTCCGTCTGTCGTGGGTCGCATCTCCCGCTGGCCTGAGGAGGTTGAGAAGGCCCGCTGGTTCTCCGCCGAGATGGAGAGGATGGGGATGGTCCAGCAGGGGGAGAGGCCTCATAACCACGACCTTATGTTCTTTTTGGCGGAAAATCTCTATCGGATATCGCAGAGCGCCAAGGAGGGCCGCTACTTTCTCTACAGAGACCTCAAGGAGAGGGGCATCTGCGGCATCAAGCCCGGGCTGACCCGCCAGTTCAAGCTCTCCACATTCGGCCTCTCCCAGGAGGAGCTGAAAAAGGTTCTGGCCGCATTTCAGGATATCATCGAGTCCTACGGCAAAGGGGCTTGAGGCATTTATATCATCAGGGGGGAAAGAATAACGAATACAAATCGTGCTAGAAATCTTGCCCTGGCCATGATGGCCGGAGCCCTGATATTCGCTTTTTCAGCCGCTGCCCAGGCATCAGGGGCTGCAAATGCAACAGTCGATGATCTGACAAGCAATGCTTCGAAGGGAAACGAGACTGCCTTTGATTGGTTCATGAAGGGGATGGACCTCTACTATCAGGAGAGGTACAATGAATCTCTGCAGGCCTATGACAGGGCTATCGACCTGGATCCGACAGACTATGAGGCCTGGAACAACCGGGGGATAGATCTCGGCATAATGGGACGCTATGACGAGGCCATAGCATCCTTCGAGCAGGCTGTGGCTCTAAACCAGTCCTATGCCGAGGCCTGGTACAACATGGGAGTGATCTACGACTTCAAGGGATACACATACACAGCAGTTCAGGCCTATAAGATGGCAACTCAGATCAATCCGGAGTACCAGAAGGCATGGGAGCGGAGAAATGTGGGCACCGATGCCGTGATGGCCCGGTCGCTCTCATGCTCGTGCAAGGATCAGATCGCCCTGGTCTGAAAGACTGGCGTCCCTGCAAGGGGCTTGTGGCCTAAATTTTCTCAAACATCCCCACCAGCTCGAACTCCCTCACATCCACCAGCCCCCTGTCGGTGAGCTTCAGCTCCGGTACCACAGGCAGGCATAGAAACGAAAGGGTCATAAAGGGATCGTCCAGCCTGCATCCGAGGGCTGCAGCCGCATCGATGCACCTTTCAATGCCATCGGCCACATCCCTCATGTGCCACTCAGATAGCAATCCTGCCACGGGAAGGGGCAGCCCTGCCAGCACCCGGCCCCCCTCCACTGCCACAAGCCCGCCTTCCATCTCCCTGACGGCCAGAACGGCAGCCAGCATGTCCTCATCAGCTGCTCCGACGGCTGCGATGTTGTGCGAGTCGTGTGCCACTGAGCTGGCTATGGCCCCCTTGCACAGGCCAAAGCCCCGCACCAGCGCAAGGCCCACATTTCCCGTGCCCCTGTGCCTCTCCACCACAGCCATCTTCAGAATATCCCTCTGCGGATCGGAGACCACCCGGCCCTCCCGGACTGTGGGATAGAGCCTCAGCTCTCTGGTGACGATCTGGCCTGGAACGACTCCGATCACCCTGGCCTGCCCCTCCGATGCAGGGATGGCAAATGAAGAGAGGGCGATTCCGGAGATATTCATAGATCTGCGCCTGGCAGCTGCCCCTGCCGGCAGCGGGGCTGTCAACTCCCCTCGCTCAGCCACCACAGATCCGTCTTTGAGCACAAAGGAGGCGTGCAGGCTCTCGATGTCCTCTAAAACCGCGATGTCTGCCCTGTATCCTGGAGCTATGGCCCCAATGTCGGAGAGGCCGAAGTACTGGGCGGCATTCAGGCTGGCGATCTGCAATGCAATGATTGGGTCCAGCCCATGCTCTATGGCTGCTCTAGCCATGAAGTCGATATGCCCCTCCTCGAGTATGTCCGCAGGATGCCTGTCGTCCGACGCAAACATGAACTGCCGGGCGTTTTTGGCTGTGACAAGCGGCAGCAGGTCTATCAGGTTTTTGGCGGCGCTGCCCTCCCGCAGCATGATATGCATCCCTGCCCGCAGCTTCTCCTCCGCCTCCTCAACAGTCGTGCACTCGTGATCTGAGCGTATGCCCGCAGATATGTAAGCTGAGAGATCCCTGCCGGATAGCCCCGGAGCATGGCCGTCCACGGGCCTGCTCCCCGCAAGGGAGAGCTTTTTCATCAGCTCTGCATCGCGAAAGAGAACTCCCGGATAGTTCATGACCTCTGCCAGGCCGATAACCCCAGGCTCATCCTGCAGTCGTGACAGGGCCCGGGCATCGAGACGGCCCCCAGTTCTGTGAACACCAGCGAAGAGGTCGATGTACTGGCAACATTTGGAATGGATAGGATAGAGGTATCGTGGCCTGAAGAAGAACCAGCAAGGCTGGTCTTCATTGATATCAAGCCTGGCTCCTGCCCCCGATCCCATCAACCTCAAAGAGATGAGAGTTATCTCTGTAGCCATTCTGGACAGCAATGATTTCAATGTCTCAGAGATAGATCCCTCCAGCGTCACTATGAGCAGGACAGGGGTTGAATACGTTGTGTCGCCGTCCATCCGGTGGAGCCTGGAAGATGTCGCTACACCGTTCTGTGCCTGCCATGATTTGAATGGAGACGGCATCTTGGACATTGTCCTGAAGTTCGAGGCCCGGGCTCTGGTTGGAACTCTGGAGCTTGACAAGGCAGCCGGTGCAGGGATTCCGCTGACTTTAACCGGCCGGCTCAATGAGGCGAGCGGCGGAGATCAAATCCAGGGACAGGACTGTGTGAGAGTCCCAAAGAACAGGAAATAGATATCGAAAGGGCGAAGTGGAGGACCAGAGTCTCCTCTTCGCATCCTGATTTTTAAAGCAAATTATTTATGATAAAAATGCAAAGGTGGCTAACATGTGCGCCACCTGCGGTTGCGGAATCGACCTCGGCAGCATAGAAGAGGTCTTTGCCAAGAGCTACAGATGCAAGGATTGCGGCAATGTATTCAAGGGCTTCGGCTACGGAGCTGAGTGCCCGCGCTGCAAATCCAGGAATATCATGATAGCGAAGTAGTTTCTTGGCATCGGGAGCGATTTCATTGACAGAGCACATCCTAGAGATGGCCAAAGCCCTGGTGCGCATCAAAGATGGCGATATCGAGGTCCTGACAGACCCACCCATAAGACGCTGCCCGTTGCGCCGGGAGCTCTACGGCATAGATGAGGAGAGCCGGGAGAGCGTGGCCCGTGTCCTGAAAATTCACATGCAGGAGATGGGCATGTATGGACCGAAGCGCGTTTTGGAGCTGAGGGATATGCCTGTGAGCTTCGGCGCTTCCGAGGTCCTCTGCAGCGCCCTGAGCGAAGGGCTGGTGGATGCGGCCGTCGTCGTCTGCGAGGGAGCAGGCACAGTCGTTGCGGCCAGGCCGGATGTGCTGCAGGCCGTGGGGGCGCACATGACCGGCCTGCTCAGCACCGAGCCCATCCCTGAGATCCAGAGTGGCCTGGAGGAGAGAGGCTGCCTCCTCCTGGACGGGCAGGCATCTATAGACCAGTTGGGCGGCCTGGAGAAGGCGGCATCTGCCGGCTACAAAAATATTGCCATAACTGTCGCCGGTGCGCAGGCAGGGGACGGGGCCGCGCAGGAGATGCGCTGCCGGGAAGAGGGGCTTGGCATTCATGCTGCCATCCTGGCGGTTCACACCACAGGCATCCGCCCGGAGCAGGCAGCTGCGATCGCGGAAAGCTGTGACCTGGTCTGGTCCTGCGCCTCGAAGGCGGTGCGGGAGGTGGTTGGGAATTCAGCCCTGCTGCAGATAGGGATAACCATTCCTGTCTTCGCCCTAACTGGCATGGGAAAACGCCTGATACTTAACCATGCTCAGCACTTCGAGGGGCAACTGGTGCTGGGCCGGGCCTATCTTCCAGCTCTGGAGAGAAGGCAGCCGGAGCCCCTGAAATAAATGTGAATTGAAATTTACCCCACCAGCACCCTTCCGTGTCTGTCGATCTTCCCCTGAGAGATCCTGGTGGAGCTGATGCGGATATGGTCCTGTGCCAGTTGATATTCGATCACGGAGATCTGCAGGGGCTTCAAATTATTCTTTGTCCGCAGCCGGTTGATCTTCTCGGCCATTGGCAGCGTCTCCGGAGAGACGACGATATAGTCGAAGTCCTCGTAGGCGGACGGGCCGCACTGATCATCGATCCTGGTGATGCGGACGTCATCCTTGCCAAAGCACTTTTTCACAGCTGCCCGCAGATTCTTCTCGCGAACCTCAAAACCGTGTACAGAGCGGCTTCGGCTCTCTTTCGCCATGGCATCGGATGTAAGGCCGATGACAACCTCTCCTCCCTCACCCAGCTCAAAGGCCCGCCTCAGAAGCGCAATATGCCCGTCGTGAATGGGATCGAATGTGCCTCCAACTGCAACTCTGGCCATACAGCCCCGCAAAACGAGAAAGGCGTATAAGTACCTGGCGGCAGCGCATAGAGAAAAGGCTAGATCCTCCTGCCCCGATAGCGCTCTAAAATCCTGGCCACAATGCGGCTGGAGCTGCAGAGGGAGCCTGTCTCGTTGGCTTCAATGCGTACGACCCTCGTATGCAGGCCGCGGCGGAACATCTCCGCCTCGAGGCCCTTTTCGTCGAAATGCTGATCATATCCGAGGGTGATTATATCCGGCTTGAGCTGCTCTATAATGTGGAATATGTCCTTCTCCTCACCCAGGACTGCCATGTCCACCGCCTTCAGGGCCTGCACCATCCTCCGCCTCTGCTCCTCCGGCAGAATGGGCTTGGGCTTGTGCCGCACATTGATGTCCCTCGCCACAATCACCACCAGCTCGTCGCCGAGTGCTTTGGAGCGCTCGAGGTAAAGGACATGGCCGGGGTGTAGCAGGTCAAATGTGCCCGTGGCAACAACACGGGTCAAAGGCCGCCCCTCTCGTCAATGTCCAAACCATCATCATCGAACTGCACATCCAAAACCGCCAGATCCCGCCTTCTTCCTGCGCTGTCGTAGCAGGCCCAGCTTTGCTCATCGAATGGAGGACCGGCGATGATATGGTAGTCTCCGGTACGCGAGAAGAAGAGTATGTCCGGCTCGCTTGGCCGCAGGTCTCCGGAGGGATGGCTGTGCACCGAGCCGGCCACAGAGATGTTGGGCAGCATGTACAGGCGCACGAGGGCATTCATCCGCGAGTTTTCCGTGCCCGGAAGTATGAGAACCTCAGTGATCACACCATCCTCTGCAGAGAGCAGTCCGGCAAACTCATCCGGCAGAGCTGAGCGGGATGCCTCCAAAATAAAGTGCAGAGTATCCCTCGCAATGCCGCGCACCTTTCTTCTCGTCATGCCGCCTCGCGGTGCAGGCAAGGCCGCAGGTGTATGCAGTCCCCCGCCAAAATCCTGCTCCTTCCTCCGCCCTCCAATTCCAGAATCAAAGCCCCGTCAAAGTCCAAGTCGGCAGCCATTCCCATCATCTCACCGTCAGCGGACGATATGCGCACCCATCTATTCAATGTGGCGGAGTGGCTGCGCCACTCCTGGTAGATATCCTGGAAATCCTCTGCGCTGCCGGCAGCCTTTTCACAGGCCAGCTCAGCCTCCTCCAGAATCCGGCAGATGAGATCTGCCCTCGGCACAGGATGGCCCGCCTCTTTCGCAAGGGAGGTGGCATTCCACTCCTCAGGAAAAGCCGATAAATCGACGTTAGCATTGATGCCCAGGCCCACCACCACATAATCCAGCCGGTCCACCTCAGCTTTCATCTCAGTGAGAATGCCGCAGACCTTTCGCTCCTTTCCATCCCAGTTCCCCTCCTCATCTCTCTCTCCGATGAGAATGTCATTGGGCCACTTGATGGCTGCCTGCAGCCCAGCCACGGCTGAAATCGACCGGCAGAGGGCAACGCTGAGGGCCATATTGATGCGGCTCACATGTGAGAGGGGCATCTGTGGCTTTAAAATGATGCTCATCCAAATGCCGCCGGCAGGCGAGGCCCAGGGGCGGGAGAGCCTGCCCCGTCCTTCCGACTGTGTCTCAGCCAAAATGACGGCCCCGTGAGGGCTTTCCTCTGCCATGGAGAGGGCCACGGCATTGGTGGATGTGACACTGTCAAATAAATTGAGGCTTCTTCCCATCCACTTCGTTTTCAGGCAGCCCAGGATGCGATCGGGATGGAGAAGATCAGGCCCGCTTGCCAGGCGGTAGCCTTTCCTGGTGGAGGAGGCTATGTCATACCCTCTCTTGCGAAGTATCTGAATCTGCTTCCAGACAGCCGCACGGGAGATGGACAGCCGTCCGGCCATCTCCTCTCCCGACACCCACTCTCCGCTGCCCAGCAAGGACAGAATAATATCTTGTGATGCCAAACCAGCCTTCTCCTGCCATCAGCTCTTGCCTGCCGCCTTATTATGGCCGAGGTAGGCTCCCACAGCCGCGGATATTGCGGCTATCTGTCGGTTGTCGGCTCCCAGTGCCGAGGCTAAAGACATTCCTTTCTCGTAATCCTCTACGGCCACCTGCTTTACGGCATCGGCGATGTTCTCCTCTCTGATGAAGTGGGTGTTTATGTCGCCGCTCCGAAACCTCTGATTGCGGAGCACCGCCTTGTGGAATATGAGGTTGGTCTTGACTCCAACGATTATGTACTCGTAAAGGGCGCGCTCCATTCTGGCGATGGCCTCCCTTCTGTCCTTGCCGTGGGCCACCAGCTTGGATATAAGGGAGTCGTAGTAGGGCGGTATGACGTAGCTCGTATAAACTCCGCTGTCCACCCTGATTCCCGGCCCGCCCGGGCTTCTGTAGCGCTTAATTTTTCCAGGCGAGGGGGCGAAGTCGTTGAGGGGGTCTTCTGCGTTGATGCGGCACTCGATGGCCCAGCCCCGGATATTCATATCGCTCTGATCGTAACCCAGTGGATAGCCGGCAGCCACCAGTATCTGCTCCTTGGCAAGGTCGACCCCCGTCACCATCTCTGTGATTGGGTGCTCCACCTGAAGGCGGGTGTTCATCTCCAGGAAGTAGAAGTCGCCGCGCGAGTACATGAACTCCACCGTTCCGGCGCTCACATAGCCTATGGCCCTGGCAGCCTTCACTGCTATCGAGCCCATCCTCTCCCGCAGCCCCTCAGTCATGACAGGCGAGGGCGACTCCTCAATCAGCTTCTGATGGCGGCGCTGGATGGAGCACTCCCTGTCAGAGACATAAATGGTCTTGCCCTTTCTGTCTGCCAGGATCTGAAACTCGATGTGCCTTGGCTCTGTCAGGTACTTTTCGATGTAGATGGTGTCGTCGCCGAAGGCGTTTCTGGCCACCGACTGGGATGATGTCAGGGCCGGCATCAGCTCCTCGCGGGACTGCACTATCTTCATGCCGATTCCGCCGCCTCCTGCAGCCGGCTTGAGGATGATGGGGTAGCCTATGGCCTCAGCGATCTCCGCAGCGATATCTGGATCGCTGACGCCCTCCTCAA
>Ga0209506_1000877_pt1 | contig 35391 bp, 37 predicted proteins | sample AD_JPNHG2_MetaG_FD_184409 | JGI IMG/M metagenome (GOLD analysis project Ga0209506, IMG submission 184409) | Active sludge microbial communities of municipal wastewater-treating anaerobic digesters from Japan - AD_JPNHG2_MetaG (SPAdes) (version 2) | ecosystem: Engineered > Bioreactor > Anaerobic...
GTTTGAGTTCACGTTCGTGGCCGCGTTGTTCGGTTTCCAGTTCCACCATGCGCTTGCCGCTCTCTTCCCGAACCTTTGCAGCCGTCGCTGCGATGATTTCCTCATTCCTGCCTATGCCTCGGATGTGCTCGACCACCGCGGTCTCGATCTCGTGCGCGTTGAGCGACTTGGTCGGACAGGCCGTCCATCCGCGTTGCTGGGCGGTCAGGCAGACGTAGTAGCGGTAGTGCCTTCCGTTCTTGGCGGTGTAGGTATGCACCATGGCGGTTCCACAGGGCGCGCAGTAGAGCAACCCCCTCAGCAGCGCTCCGTATTTGTTGCGGATATCCTTTCCGCCGGAGCGGCCGTTGTGCCGCAGGGTATCCTGTACCCGCTGCCAGAGGTCCGGGTCCACGATTCCCTCGTGCTCCCCGCGGTAAATGGTGCCCTTGTAGCAGACGTTGCCTGTGTAGACGACGTTGGTGAGCAACCGAAAGAGGCTGCTTTTGTTGAACAGATTCCCGCCGCGCACATCCCCTCGCTGGGTGGTCCACTGTTTTGCCCCCCACTTGCGGCGTTCGAGTTCCTGCACGACGGGGATCAGTGCTTTATGCTCCAGGTAGAGGTCGTAGATGCCCCGCACTTTCAAAGCCTCGTCTTCGTTGACGATCAGCCGTCCACCCTTACGATCCACGTCATAGCCTAGGACAGGCATGCCCCCGACCCATTTGCCCTTCTTGCGGGCCGCGGACATCTTGTCTCTGGTCCGCTCCGAGATGATCTCCCGCTCGAACTGGGCGAAGGAAAGTAGGATGTTTAGGGTGAGCCGTCCCATGGAGCTGGTCGTGTTGAACTGCTGGGTGACAGAGACAAAGCTCACGGCGTGCTTGTCGAAGAGCTCCATCATGCGGGCGAAGTCCAGGAGAGACCGGCTCAGACGGTCCACCTTATATACCACCACGCAGTCGATGCCGCCGGATTCGACATCGGCGAAGAGCCGCTTGAGGGCCGGGCGCTCCATATTGCCGCCGGTGAAACCACCGTCGTCGTACCGCTCTGAGATGCACAGCCATCCCTCATGCCGCTGGCTCGCGATATAGGCTTCCGCGGACTCCCGCTGGGCATCGAGGCTGTTGAAGTCTTGGTCGAGACCTTCGTCGGTGGATTTCCGGGTATAGATGGCGCAACGCACGGTCGTCCTGTGAGTCTCCACCGATTGCCGGATGGATGGATTGTTTCTTTCCGCAGGTCTGCTCATTCATTCCTCCTGTTCGGCTCTCCGTTTTGCTTTCGCGGCTCCTTGGATTCCGCAAGTCCGAAAAAGAGGAATCCGTTCCATTTGCTGCCCGTGGCCTCCTGGGCGATTGCGGAGAGGGACTTGAACCGTCGTCCGTCGTACTCGAAGCCTTTGTCGAGCACCTTGACCACGATGTCACGGCCCCGGAACTCTCTGGCCAGCAGCGTTCCGGGCAAGGGCAATCTGCGGTCCCGCAATTGGTGCAACCGGCCGGTCACCGAGCGCTCCCTGACTTCCATCAACCCCGGTTTCAACGGATCGCGTGGTGTGCGGACCCGGAGATCCGCGTCGTTGGCGATCTCTTCAGCCCTCCGCTTGGCCCGCTCCGAAAGATCGCCCTCGGCCATGGCTTGAATTCGCCAGGCAATCCGTTTTCGAAGGAAGTCTTTGTGGTACGACCTCGTTTCCTCGCCGAAGACATCGATATACCGCTCCCGAAGTTCCCCTACGGTCATCCGGGAAAGTGCCTGCACCTGCTGATAAGTCGTTTCATTCATGGCAACCTCCTATTTTTCGGACCAACCGCCGAAATCGGCCAGCCGCTCCAGCCGTCTCGTGGCGTTAACCACTGCATGAATGAAGGCTTCTATTGGCCGAACAATCAAGTCGATTCTCTGTAAACTCTTCGTGTTCTTGGGTTTGCGCCACATGGCCGGCCATATCCGGGCTGGATGGCGGCAGGCGGCGTCCCCTCCGGTAACGGAGGTAGCCTTCTCCCAGAATCGAGGCGATCTCTGAAATGGTTTCCTCGAGACGAGGTGCTGAGGATTCTCTACGTTCCATCATGTCCTCCTTGCGGCGACCGCAGGGGGCGTCGTGGATGCCGCCGGGAGGATGGGTTCGGCCGTCAAGTCGCCGACCGCGGGTCCACCGATCCGCCCTGAAGGGCGGGCTTGGCGTCACCCACAACGGTCTCCGTCTCTCTCGGCCGCTTCCGCTGTCTGGCGTTTGTCTTTTGCCGGGCGCTTCCGCTCGGCTTCCGGTCGATACTTACCGGAGCTCCTTTCGGGGTGTCGGACCTGGGTTGACGACAGGAGAGGCGTTAACAGCGGGCGGAAAAGGAATGGAGAATCGGAGAATCAGGAGGGCACATCCGAAAGCGGCGGGCGAAAACGTCAGCGTTCATCCGCGAAGCCCGCAGGCTGTGCGGGAATCGGAGAAGAGGAGAGAATGTGTGGGCGGGCGCAAAGCGGCGTGGAATCGCCTGAAACAGCAAAACCCCGAGGGGATGACCCGACGGGGTTTCGCGCTAACAAATGACCGCTGAAGTTCAGCGGATTAAATTTGGCTCCGCAGGAGGGACTCGAACCCCCAACCCTTCGGTTAACAGCCGAATGCTCTACCGTTGAGCTACTGCGGAGCATCCACCGCCCCTTGCGGGGAGCGTCTTTTTACACCGCCCCGGCGGCGCTGTCAATCGCGCTGGCGGGCGGTGCTATGCTCTGCCCGCTTCCGCCTCGGCGCGGAGGCAGGAGGCGCCTGCATGGAGCCGCGACTTGACTACGCCGAGGTCGGGCTCATCGCCGGCCTCGAGGTCCACCAGCAGCTGCTCACCGCCCACAAGATGTTTTGCCGGTGTCCGGCCCGGCGCTACACCACCTCGCACGACGGCGAGGTGCTGCGGCACATGCGGCCGACGCTCTCCGAGCTCGGCGAGTACGACGGCACCGCGCTCATGGAGTTCAAGACCAAGAAGAACATCATTTACCTCCTCAACGAGGCGAACGTCTGTACCTACGAGATGGACGACACTCCGCCGTTTCTCGTCAACCAGGAAGCGGTCGACATCGCCATCGAGCAGTGCCTGATGCTGGGGTGCGACATCGTCGACGAGGTCCACATCGCCCGCAAGCAGTACCTCGACGGCTCGATCCCCACGGGGTTCCAGCGCACCGCGATCGTCGGCGTCAACGGCCGGCTGCCGTTTCGCGGCCGGACGCTGTCGATCACGCAGGTGAGCGTCGAGGAGGACTCGTGCCGGGAGGTCTCGGACAGGGGCCACCTCATCGTCTGGCGCACCGACCGGCTGGGGATGCCGCTCATCGAGACCGTGACCGGTCCCGACCTGCGCACCCCCGACGAGGTCGCCGAGGCGATCCTGCTGGTGGGGCGGGTGTGCCGCTCCACCGGGCACGTGCGGGTGGGGATCGGCGCCAGCCGCCAGGACGTCAACGTCTCGGTGCGTGGCGGGCACCGGGTCGAGATCAAGGGGGTGCCCAAGGCGGGGTGGGCGCCGGCGCTCGTCCACGGCGAGGCGTGGCGCCAGATCAATCTCCTCCGGTTGCGGGAGGAGCTGCACCGGCGTGGGTTCGCCAAGCCGGGATCGATCGCGGTGAGCCACGCCGACGTGACCGACCTGTTCGCCGCTTCGGACCAGTCCTTCCTGCGGCGGGAAGGGTGGGAGCGGTTCGTGGCGGAGGACAAGCGGCGCCCTGGTTTCGAGCTCGGGAACGGACCGTTCCGGGTCTGGGCGGCACGCCTCCACCGGCTCGCCGGCACGCTCTCGTGGCCCACCCAGCCCGACCACATTTTCGCCTCCGAGCTGGCCGGGCGCATCCGCGTCATTGCCGGCCTCGACCAGAGACCGATCCTCCTCCACTCCGAGAAGTGGCCGGACTATCGGGGCTCGCTGGCGGAACTGCGCAAGGTGCGGCAGCGGCTCGGGTGCGAGGCCGACGACGCGGTGGTCGTGGTGTGGGGGCCGGAGGACGACGTCAAGACCGCCGTCGACGAGATCCGCCTCCGGTTCGAGGACGCGGTCAAGGGAGTCCCGGCCGAGACACGGCAACCGTTCGCGGACGGTTCCACCGACTTCGAGCGCATCCTCCCCGGACCCGACCGCATGTACCCGGACACCGATTCGCCGCCGACTCCCCTCACGCGCGAGCGCGTCGAGCGGCTGCGGGCCGGCCTCGCCGAGCCACCGTGGGTGCGGGAGGCGCGGTACGCTGCGGCCGGCGTGCCGACACACGTCATCCACTATCTCATTCGCCGCGGGGGGGCGAGGCTCGTCGACCGCCTCGTGGCCGAGACCGGCGCCGACCTGCGCTTCACGTGCTTTTTCGTCGGCGAGAAGCTCAAGCACCTGCGGAGGCGCGGGGTGGCGGTGGACTCGATCGGCGGCGAGCGCTGGTGCGAGCTGTTCCGGCTCTTCGTGGCCGATCCGGTGCTGGTCGAGGCCTGGGCCACGATCGTGGCTCTCCTCGCCGCCTCGCCGCGCGCCTCGGTGGCCTCGCTGCTGGCCGAGGAGGGGCTGGGCGCCGCTCCGCCCGACTGGCAGGAGCGCGTCGGCTCGATCGTCGAGGGTGTGGGCGCCGGCGGCCGCTCGAGCGCGCCCGGGGCCAGGGTGCGTCTGGCCATGGGCAAGCTCATGGCCGAGCTGCGGGGGCGGGTCCCGGCAAGCGAGGTGCAAGCCGCAGTCGAGGCGGCGCTCGGAGGTGCCCGATGAGCGAGCAGCGCGACGAGCTCAAGGGGTACAAGGGCCGCGCCCGGGCGAGGCTGACCGAGCTGGGCGTGCGCGTCTGGAGCCGGGTGCGCCTCACCAACGACGCCGGCTCGGTGTTCGAAGGCGTCATCTTGCCGCGCTCGGAAACGTTCGACGACCTCCACATCGTCATCAAGCTGGTGAACGGCTACAACGTCGGCGTTCACGTCGACCGGGTCGCCGCGGTCGAGGAACTGGGGTGGAAGGAAGCGATCTACAAGATTCCCGAGAAGGAGTTCCCGGTTCGCCCCAACCTGCCAAGGGTCACGCTGCTGGGCACGGGCGGAACCATCGCGTCGCGCCTCGACTACCGCACCGGAGCGGTGATCCCCGCCTTCACCCCCGGCGAGCTCTACGGCGCCGTGCCGGAACTGGCGGACATCTGCAACCTCACGACCCGCAAGCTGTTCGGGGTGTTTTCCGAGAACATGGCGAAGGAGAACTACATCGCCCTGGCGCAGGCGATCGGCGAGGAGATCGCGGCCGGCGTGGACGGCATCGTCATCGGCCACGGCACCGATACCATGGGCCACACCGCCGCCATCCTCTCGTTCATGGTCCAGGACTCGCCAGTGCCGATCGTGCTCGTCGGCTCCCAGCGCTCCTCCGACCGGCCTTCCTCCGACGCCGCCCTCAACCTCATTCACGCCGTGCGCACGGCGGCGTACGGGGACATCGCCGAGGTCATGATCGCGATGTTCGGCCCGACCTCGGATCGTTACGGGCTACTGCACCGCGGCACCCGCTGCCGCAAGATGCACTCCTCGTACCGCTCCACCTTCCGCACCGTCGGCGACATCCCCCTCGCCACCGTGAGCCGGGACAGTTTCACGTACCTCTCGAAGGATTACCGCCGACGCGACAAGACCCGCCAGGTCAGGATCGACCCCGTGTACGACGACCGCACGACGATCCTCTACTACTACCCGGGGATGCACCCCGACCTCGTGGACGCGCTGGTCGAGAAGGGCTATCACGGCATCGTCATCGCCGGCACCGGCCTCGGGCACGTCAACAAGCCGCTCTACCCCGCGCTCAAGCGCGCCATCGAGCAGGGCGTGCACGTCGTGATGGCGGTGCAGACGCTGTGGGGGTACGTGCAGATGTACGTCTATGACACCGGCCGCGACCTCCTCGACATCGGCATAGTGCCGCTCGACAACATGCTCCCCGAGACCGCGCTCATGAAGCTCTCGTGGGTACTCGCCCACACCCGCGACCACGACGAGGTGGCGCGCATGATGACGACGCCGATCGCGCACGAGATCACCCCGCGCGAGCCCCACAACGGCTACCTCATCATGCAGGGCGGGCTGCCCGAGATCGAGGAGTGGATCAAGACCCACTGGAAGTGACGCCCCGCCGGGTCGGAGCTGGGCTGTTCGCAGTTGGCGGCTCGCGGTCCACGGTTCCTGACTCGCTGGCAGCGGCCAACCGCGACCTGTGAACCGTGAACCGCTTCTCAGAGCAGCAGGCCGGCGATGCAGGCGTTGACGAAGTTGGTGAGGGAGCCGGCCACGAGGGCCCGCACCCCCAGCCGCGCGAGGTCGGAGCTGCGGCCTTCCGAAAGCGGCCCGGTGCCGCCGATCTGGATGCCGATCGAGCCGATGTTGGCGAACCCGCACAGGGCATACGTGGACAACACCACGGCGCGCTCCGAGAGCACCGGCAGCGAGCCTGCGGCGGCGTTGCCCTTCGCCATCGCCGCGGCGTTGTCGAGGAACACCTTCAGGTCGGTGTAGGCAATGAACTCGTTGAGGATCGTCTTCTTGCCGAGCAGCACGCCGACCTTCCCGGCCTCCGCCCAGTCGATGCCCAGAAGCCACGCCACCGGCGCCAGCAGGCGGGCGAACAGCCACTCGAGCGACAGCCCCGGTACGTGAAGGAGGCCGCCGACCCACCCCAGCACGCCGTTGACCAGAGCCAGCAGCGCCAAGAAACCGATGAGCATGGCCGCCACGTTGATGGCCAGCTTGACGCCGTCGGCGGCTCCGGAGGCGGCCGCGTCCACCGGGTTCACCCATGGCCGCGCCACCTGCGCCTTGACGCTGCCGCCGGTCGCGGGCTCGCCCTCCTCGGGGTACAGCAACTTGGAGATGACGAGCGCGCCGGGCGCCGCCATCACCGAGGCGGCGATGAGGTGCACGGCCGGGACCCCGAAATCGATGTACACGGCCATGACCCCGGCGGCGATGGTGGCGAACCCGCCGGTCATCATCGAGAGCATCTCGGACTGCGTGAGCGCGGGGATGTACGGGCGAATGAACAGCGGTGCTTCGGTCTGCCCGACGAAGATGTTGGCGGCGCCGCACAGCGACTCGGCGCCCGAGGTGCGCATCGTCTTCATCATGACCCACGCGAGCCCCTCCACCACCCGCTGGAGGATCCCGTAGTAGTAGAGCAAGGTCATGATCGTCGAGACGAAGATGATGGTGGGCAGCACCTTGAAGGCGAAGAAGTGCTGCCGGAAGTCGGCTCCGAACACGAACTCGGCGCCGGCGTCGGAAAACGACAGGAACTTCTTGGCCAGTTCGCCGAGCCACGAGAACGCCGCGAACCCCCACGGGGTCTTGATGATGAGCACGCCGAGCGCGAGCTGCAGCCCGAGCCCCCACACCACGGTCCGCCAGCGCACCGCCTTGCGGTTGACCGAAAGGAGGAAAGCCACACCCAGGAACACGACGAGGCCGAGCAGCGAGATCAGACGGTCCATGCGCCCTCCGGCGGTACGGCCGCGCGTATCATAGCTTCGCCATGTTGCGGATGAGCCGCGAGGAGTTCGAGCGTGTGGTGGCCGGGGCGCTGGACCGGCTGCCCGACCACATCGCCGCTCTCATCGAGAACGTGGCGGTCGTGGTCGAGGACGAGCCGACGGAGGAGGATCTCCTCGAGGTCGGTCTCGACCCCGAGACCGACACGCTGTTCGGCCTCTACCAGGGGCTCTCGCTCGAGGAGCGCGGCCCCGGCAGCTACGGAGGCGCGCTGCCGGACCGCATCGTCATCTACCGCCTTCCCTTGCTCGAGGCGTGCGCGGACCGGGCCGAGCTGGTGCGGGAAATCCACGACACCGTCGTGCACGAGGTTGGGCACTATTTCGGCCTCGGCGAGGACGAGCTGCCGTAGCCGGCGCTCGACGACCGGTGGACGGAGGCTCTCGCCCGAGTCAACCCCCGCTCGCCGATCACCGTTCACTCGTGGGGAGACGCCGGGGCGACCTCGAAGTGGTTGGCATCGACCACGGGCCCCTGGCTGAGTTCCCAGTCGCGGAACGCCTGGAGGTCGAGGCGCAGGCGCGACAGGACCCACCCGAGCACCGCCGCGTCGTCGAGCAGCCCGACGCCGAGCACGGCGTCCGGGATGGCATCGAGTGGGTTGGCGAAGTAGATGAGCGCGGCCAGGATCGCGACCAGCGAGCGAACCGGCAGGCGGCGATAGCGGCGCGCCAGCACCTCGCGCACGAGGCGCACCGCGGTCGCCACCTCGCCCAGGATGTGGCGCAGCGTGTGCGGCGCCCGCTCGAGCTGCCGGTCGGCGGCGTCGAGGACCCGGTCGGCCGGACCGCCGGCGGTGGCGATCCGGCGGGCGGCCGCGACGGCGCGGCGGAACGCTCTGGCCTTCCCACCCATCACTGCGAGTGTACCTTGTGAACTGCGGTAGGATGGAAAGCGCCACCGTGTGCCGCGCGGACGGAGGTGATCGTGGAGTGGGTGATTCCCGGGCAGCTGGCGCGCAGTCACCGGCCGGGCCGGACGGCCGAGGGCGACGTGCAGGCCGACCGCTCCGCCGTCGAAGCGTGGCTGGCGGCTGCCCGCGCCGAGGGGATCCGCTCCGTCATCTGCTTGCTCGGCCAGGACCAGCTCGCGCTGTACGGCTGCCTCGAGCAGGGGCTGCTGGCCCGGTACCGCGAGGAGGGGTTCGAGGTCGTCCACGTCGACGTGGAGGACGCCCAGTGGCCGCCGCTGCAGCCGTCCCACGTCGAGCAGGTCTGGCAGGCGTTTCAGCGCCTGCCGAAGCCGGTCCTCGTGCATTGCTCGGCCGGCCTGTGGCGCACGGGCCACGCCGTCGAGGTGATCCTGAGCCGGCTCGAGCGCGGAGGTTGACGTGGCGCTGTTCATGTTCACCGGGGCTTCGGGGCGGCCACCCGGCGCCTCGCCGTACGAGGTCGTGGCAGGCGTCGTGATCGAGGATCGCGACGTGTGGAACCTCGCCCAGGCGCTCGTGGACGCCGAGCTGCGCCATTTCGGCCGCCGCTACTCGCCCGCCGGCGCGCCGCCGCGGGCTCGCCAGCTCCTGGGCGCCAAGGTGTTTCGCCAGGCCAGCCTGCTTCCCGCCGCCCCGCTCGAGGAGCGGCGGGAGCTAGCTCGCGCCTGCCTCGAGAACGGGCGCGGCGCCGACCGCCGGCAGCAGGCGGCGCTCGCCCACGCCAAGCTGGCGTTCGTGGGGGAGGCGCTCGAGGCGGCCGCCCGCTTCCGCTGCCGGCTCGTGGCATCGATCGCAGGCCGGCGCAGCCCGCGTCCCCATCCCGGCCAGCTCCGCAAGGACTACGCCTACCTCTTCGAGCGCTTCTTCTACTGCGTGGACGACAGCCGCCCGTACCCGGTCGGGATCGTCGTCGGGCCGCCGCCGTCGGACCCCGACGGGCGCCTGCTGGCCCGGCAAATGAGCTGCTACTTCCGCGGCACGCTCAAGGGGCGCCAGCGTTCGAGCCTGGTGCTCGCCGAGCCGCTGGCCGCCACGGGCGAGCTGCGGGGGCTCGTCGAGCTTGCCGACCTCGTCGCCTACGTCACGGCATGGGCGTTCCGCACCAGGGAGCTCGTGGAGCCCGCCCGGCGGGAGCTGGGACCGTTCAAGGAGCAGGTTCGCGCCTTGCGCTACCGGGTGGTGCGCGACATCGGCGACAACCCCAACTTCGTGGTCTGGGGGTTTGCCGTGGTGCCCGACCTCCGCATGCGCGACGACCGCGACGGCGAGGGATGAAAAAAGGCAATGCAGCGCACGGCGCCACAAAGCCTCCGCCTGCAAGTGTGGGCCGTTTCCCGCCGGCGCGCAAGGGGTCGTCAGGAGGCTGGCAACTCGCCCGTGGCGGGGCCTGTCAGCCGGCAGCGAGCACCGCTCACCGCCCCGGCAGGCCGCGGCCGGTGACGAGGTAGACGGCGAAGCTGCCGAGCCAGTGGCCGCCCTCGTAGTGCTCGCCGGTGACGGCGGCGAGCCCGGCGGCGCGGTGGAGCGAGGCCGTGGCGCGCAGGGAGGCCAGACGCGGGTCGCCGGCCGGCAGTCCGGCGGCGATCCCCTCGAGCATCCAGGCCCGCGACAGGTTGAGGCCGTCGAGGTGCGCCAGCTTGCCGTCGGCGCGGTCGCTCACCACCGCCACCGGCAGCCATGCGGTCGACCCGTCCAGGGGGATGCCCGGCAAGAACCCACCGAGCCAGGCCGCAAAGGCAGCGGGCGGCAAGAAGCGGCGCATGAGGTCCGCTTCGGCCAGACACGGCGACAGGAAGTCCTGTCCCGACGGCTCGTAGCCGAGGGGACAGCCGCGATCTCCGAGGTAATGGGCGCGCGACGTCGCCTCCAGCAAGGCGAGCATGTCGGCGTCACCCGCAACCCGCGCCCAGTCCGCGATCAAGCCGAAAGCGAACGCGGTCTGGCTGTGCTCCCCGGTGCGGATCGGGTAGGTGAGCCTCGGCAGCCAGCTGCGCAGGCGCTGCGCGGCGGTGCGCTCGAGGGGGGCGAGCGCCGCGCTCCAACGCCGCGCCTGTGAATCGTCCCACTCCTTCAGCTCGGCCGAAAGCTGCAGCAGCCACGCCAGTCCGTACGGCCGCTCGAATTCGGGGCGGCTCGCTGCGCCGAGGTAGTCCGCCTCCGCCGCCAACCTGGCCGGGGTGAGCGAGCGCTCCAGCGCAGCGCGGGCGGTCGGCGTGAACGGCGCTTCGGGGAAGGTGCGGGCCAGCCGAACCAGCAGCCAGTGCCCGTGCACCGAGGAGTGCCAGTCGAAGCAGCCGTAAAACGCCGGCGTGAGCTCGCGCGGCGGCTTGACGTCGGCGTCGCTCGACAGCACGTGCGCGATCTTGTTCGGGTACTCGCGGTGCACGCACCCGAGCGCCAGCTCCGCGAAGCGCCGGGCGGCCGCGGCGTCGAACGACGGTTCCCCCGCCCACACCGACGAGGTGACCGCCAGCAGCACGAGTCCGAAAACCGCTGAGGCTTTCATTCGCGGATGCTATCACCTCGCGTGGACGGGGATCCGCATCACCGGCCCTCGCCGTCCTCTCCTCCGCACCCGCCAGCGGGGCAGGCCGAGGTTTCCCCGCTCAGGGCAAGAGCCTGGGCGACGTGAGCCAGAAAAGGTCCGAGCGCCCGACCGGGGAGCCGCTGTCGGGCAGCTCGAGGCCGATCACACCTGCCGGCTTGAGGACGAGCCGCCCGCGCGGCTGCCCCCACACCAGCTCCTCGGCCCAATCGGCGAGCGTGGGCATGTGGCCGACGAGCCCCGCGCGCACCGTTCCGCGTTCGCGCAACGCGACGAGAGTGGGAAGGATGGCCGCGACTTCCGGGCCGGTGGCGAGCGCATCCCAGCCTTCGGGTTCGGGGCCGGCGCCCCCCTGGAAGAGCAGCATCGCGGTCTCGCGGGCGCGCCGGATGGGGCTGGTGAGCAGGGCGTCGCACGCCAGCCCGAGCTCGACCAGACGCGCCGCCAATCGCTCGGCCTGCTTGCGGCCCTCGGCGGCAAGCGGTCGGGCCGCGTCCGCAGGCCACAAGCTGGCGTCCTCGGCCTTGCCATGGCGGATCAGGAAGAGCCTCATCGCACCATTTTACCGGTGATAGACTCGCCAGCCACCGCCGAGCCGGAGCCGCCGGCCGGGCTCGCCGGACCGAGGCCGCGAGAGCGAGGACGATGACCGGGAGCAAGAGGCTTGGAGAGCTGCTGCTGGAGGCCGAGGCGATCACGGCCGAGGACCTCGAGCGGGCGCTCGAGATCCAGTCCTCCTCCGGCGAGCGCCTGGGGAGCGTCTTGTTGCGCCTGCACATGGTGGACTCCCGGTTGCTCGGCGCCCTGCTGGCCCGGCAGCACGGCGTCGAGGCCGTCGACCTCGCGGTCGCGCTGCCCCAGCCCCGAGCGCTGGCCCTCCTGTCGAGAGAGCAGGCGCATCGGCTAGGCTGTCTGCCGCTGCGGGTGGTCGGGGACGAGGTGGAGGTCGTGTTCACCGACCCGATGGACGCGCGGGTCGTTGCCGAGGTCGAGAGGACGGTGGGGCGACCGGTGCGCCGGCTCGTCGCCCCGCAGACCTCGGTGTTCGCAGCGATCATGCGGCACTACCCCCCGGAGGGGCCGCGCCGGCGGTGAGTGCGGCGCCGAGGCGGAGCGAGGAGGACGCGATGAGGGTTGCAGTGCTGGGATGCGGGCTGGTGGGTCACGCGATCGTCGCCGACCTGGCGCGGAGCGCGTTCGCGGTGACCGCCGTCGATCGAGAGCCCGGACACCTGGCGCGCGTGGCCGGGCTCGACGGGGTGCGGACTGTCGTGGCGGACCTCGCCGACCCCGCCGAGCTGGCGCAGGCGGTCGCCGACGCCGAGCTGGTCGTGGGCGCGGTGCCGGGTTTCATGGGGTACGCCACCGTGCAGCGGGCACTCGAGCTCCGCAAGCCAGTGGTCGACATCTCGTTCTTTCCGGAAGATCCGTTCGACCTCGACGCCCTGGCCCGCCGCCAGGGCGTGCCGGCGTTCGTGGACTGCGGTGTGGCGCCGGGGTGCAGCAACCTCCTCGCCGGCTGGGCCACCCGCCGGCTCGACGCGGTCGAACGTCTCGCGTGCTACGTGGGCGGACTGCCGGTGGTGCGCACTTGGCCGTGGGAGTACAAGGCGCCGTTTTCCCCCGCCGACGTGCTGGAGGAGTACACCCGCCCGGCTCGCCTCGTCGAGCGCGGCGTGCTCGTCAGCAAGCCGGCGCTGAGCGATCGGGAGCTCGTGGAGGTCGAGGGCGTCGGGACGCTCGAGGCGTTCAACACCGACGGCCTGCGCACCCTCCTGCGCACCCTCGCCGTGCCCGACATGGCGGAGAAGACCCTGCGCTACCCCGGCCACATCGAGAAGATCCTGCTGCTGCGGGAAAGCGGCTTCCTCGCCACGGAGCCCGTGCGCATCGGAGGCGTCGAGGTGGCGCCGCTGGCTCTCGCGTCGCGGTTGCTGTTCCCGCTCTGGCGGCTCGGACCCGACGACGAAGACTTCACGGTCATGCGCGTCATCGCCGAGGGACGCCGCGCCGGCGGCAGGGCGAGGCTACGGTGGGATCTCCACGACCGCTGCGACCGCGCGACCCGCACCGCCTCGATGGCGCGCACGACCGGCTACACCTGCACGGCGGTGGTGCGCCTGTGGGCGGGCGGCCGGCTGCCGCGCACCGGTGTCGTGCCGCTCGAGCTGGTCGGGCGCGAGGAAGGCCTGGCCTCCGCGCTGCTCGCCGACTTGGCCGAGCGCGGCGTCAGCTTCGTGGAGCGCGAGGAGTCGCTGGCCGGGGCGTGAGACCGCTCAGTCGGCGCGCCGGCCGGCGAACAGCGCCTCGAGCGTCTGGCGATCGCGATCGGAAATGAACAGAAACTCGACGCCAACCTCGACGCCGCCGGCGGTGTCCGGTAGCTCGTAGACGACTCGAGCGGTGGTCTTGATCACCTGGCCCCGAACCGACATCAAGAGCTCGATCGCGGAGCCCTCGCCCAGGGGCTCGTCGTTGACGAACATGCAGCCGCCGAGCCCCACGACTTTGGTCTTGGCGAGGACCTCCGACTCGCCCGGGCCGAGGCGCTTGACGAGCACCGCGTGCTCGGCCGGAATCCGGGGAAAACGCCGCTGGTTCTTGCCCGAGGTATGCATGGCCACAGTCACCTTGGGGAAAGCTTAGCGCAAGAGACGGCGCCTGGCCAGTGCCCGGCACTCGGAGGAGTCGCGGGCGGAGCTCGGCTGCGGCGGCGCTTGCCCGTATACTGACGGGGCCTTCGGGCTCGGCGGACGTCGCGAGCGCTCATGGGAGGTACGGTGGATCCTCAAAGACTTCTCGGTTCGCTGCTTTCCGGGGCGATGGGCCGCCGGAGGCTCCCGAGCCAGACCACGATGGCGGTCGGTCTGGGTGCGGTCGGCCTGGCCATCGCGGCCTGGGAGCACTTCTCGCAGCAGAGGACGGCTCCGACCTCGCCTCCGCCCCTGCCCACGGCAGCCCCGGGGGCGGGGCTCGGCCAGACGGCACAGCCCCTCCCGCGCCCCCCGATGCCCCACTTGCCTCCCCCCCCACCGCCTGTCGAGGCACCCGCCGCCCCGGCCGACCACGGGCGGGAGGCACGGGAAGCCGCGTTGCTGGTGCGGGCGATGGCGGCGGCGGCGTGGGCCGACGGTGTCGTCGACGCGGAGGAGCAGGCGGCGATTCGCGACCGGCTGGCGACCTCGGGGCTCTCCGAGGAGGAGCAGGAACACTTTCTCGCCGAGCTCGCGGCGCCGCCGCACCTCGGGGAGCTCATCGCGAAGGTCGATACGCCGCAGCTTGCGGAGCATTTCTACCTCGTGTCGCTGCTCGCAACCCGCGCCGACACGGCCCCGGAGCGCCGGTACCTCGAGGACCTGGCCACACGGCTGGCCCTCGACCCGGCCACCGTCCAGCGCCTCCACCTGCTCGTGGGGGTCAAGCTGTAGGATCGAGCGCGACCGGCTCGTATCCCGGTCGAAGGAGCGTACCCATGCCGCAGTGGTACTTCGCATACGGCAACCAGCAGTACGGCCCCATGGACGACGCCCAGGCCCGCTCGTGGGCGGCACAAAACCCCAACGGCCACGCCTGGCGGGAGGGCATGGCGCAGTGGATGCCGATCCCCGGCGTTCCCGAGCTCGTGCAGCCGCAGGCCGCGCCGGGGGCAGTCCCCGCCGCCATGCGGGCGCACGACATCGACTTCAAGATCTTCGGCTCCGAGATGCAGTTCGTGGAAATCGAGCTCGACCCCGGGGAGAGCGCGGTGGCCGAGGCCGGCGCGATGATGTACAAGGACGCCTCGATCCAGCTCGACACGATCTTCGGCGACGGCTCGACCTCGGGGGCCGGCGGCTCGTTCGTCGACAAGCTGGTGGGCGCCGGCAAGCGGCTGCTCACTGGCGAGTCGCTGTTCACCACCGTCTTCACGCACACCGGCTCGGGCAAGGCGCACGTCGCCTTCGGCGCGCCGTTCCCGGGCACCATCCTGCCGGTGCGCCTGTCGGAGCTGGGGGGGCGGCTCATCTGCCAGAAGGACAGCTTCCTCTGCGCCGCGCGCGGGGTGTCGATCGGGATTTACTTCCAGCGCAAGATCCTGACCGGCCTGTTCGGCGGCGAGGGGTTCATCATGCAGAAGCTGGAGGGCGACGGTCTGGTGTTCGTGCACGCGGGCGGGACGGTGGTCGAGCGTGTGCTCGGCCCCACCGACGTGCTGCACGTCGACACCGGTTGCGTCGTGGCGTTCCAGGACACGGTCGGGTTCGACGTCGAGCAGGTAGGCGGGATCAAGTCGATGCTGTTCGGCGGCGAGGGGGTGTTCTTCGCCCGCCTCCAGGGGCCGGGCCGGATCTGGCTGCAGTCGCTACCGTTCTCGCGTCTCGCGGGGCGCATGCTGATGGCGGCGGCACGCGGGCGCGAGGAGGGCTCCGTGCTGGGTCCGCTCGGCGGGTTGCTGGACGGCGACAACCGCTTCTAGGCGGGTGCACTCGTCGCCAGCACCACGCCGGCCACCACGAGCGCCCCACCGCCAAGCAGCGACACCGTGAGGGCGTCCTCGCCCAGCAGCAGCGAGATGAGCGCCGCCGCGACCGGCTCCCAGGCCAGGACCACGGCCGTCTCGCCCGCCGTGAGCCGGCGCTGGGCGGCGGTGAACGCCCAGAACGCCACCACGGTGGCGAGCAGCGCGGTGACGACGAGCGAGCCGGCCAGGGCAGGGGTCGGCACGAGCCGCCAACGCTCGAGTCCAGCCGCCGGCAGCGCCAGCGCCGCCACCACGAGGACCTGGATGCCGTTGACGAGGCGGGGAGCGGACTCGCGCACGGCACGCTGCACGAGCATGGTGTGGAACGCGAACGCCACCGCGCACCCGACCGTGAGCACGTCGCCCACCACGACCGCGTCGCTGCCCGGCCTGAGGAGGACGCCCAGCCCTGCGAGGGCGAGCCCCCCTCCCGCCAGGGTTCGCGGCGACAGCCGCCCCAGGCCGGCCAGCGGTTCGAGCAGCGGCACCAGCACGACCGAGAACGCCGTGATGAACGCCGACCGCGCCGGTGTGGCGGTGACCAGCCCCCAGGTCTGCAGGAGGTAGCCGGCCAGCAGGCTCAACCCGCACCAGTACGGCCAGGCGGTGCGAGGCAGGCGCTCGCGGCGCCGCACGAGGTCGATGGCCAGCACCGCGCCGGCGAGCGAGAAGCGCAGCGCCATGAAGGTGAGAGGGCCGGTGTCGGCGAGCGCCGCCTTGACCACCGGGAACGTGGCTCCCCATACGGTGGTGGCGCCGAGCAGCCAGACCAGGGCAGCGGCCCGCGACATGCGGTCCACTCTACGAGCCCGTCGCCAAAAGTGAAAGCGCCGGTTCTTCCGACCCTCGGCTTCCGGTCCGGGCCGGATATCATGGCGGCCCATGACCGTCGCCGTGATCGGCATCGCGGGCGGGACGTGCGCCGGCAAGAGCTGGTTGGCCGGCGCCGTGGCCGAGGCGCTGCGCCCGCTTGAAGTGGCGCTTCTGCGCCAGGACGACTACCTGTGGCCGCTTCCACCCGAGACACGCGAGCACCCGCTGAGGCACGACTTCGACCGTCCGGAAGCCACCGACTGGGAGCGTCTCGAGGTTGATCTGGCCGCCTTGCGCGCCGGTCGCGAGGCTGCCGTGCCCCGCTTCGACCCCCGGACCCACGCCCGCGTCCGCAAGGCCAGGGTGGTGCCTCCGGCCCCCGTGGTGATCGTGGAAGGGCTGCTCGTGCTGGCCATCCCTGCGGTCCGCAACCTCATCGATCTCAAGATCTTCGTCGATACCCCGGCGGATCTCCGGCTGCTCCGCCGCGCCCACCGGGATATGGCGCAGCGAGGCAGGACCTGGCCTGAGGTGGCTGAGCAGTACCTCCGGTTCGTGCGACCGGCGCACGAGCAGTGGGTGGAGCCTTCCCGAAGGTGGGCCGACCTCGTCGTCTCCGGCCTGCCGGACGGCGAGCCGGCGGCCGGCCTCGTAGTCAGCCGGCTGGTCGTCTTGCTACACTAGCTGCCTGCATGGCGTTGCGGCGAGTCGTCACCGTAGCTTCGGGCAAGGGAGGGGTCGGCAAGTCGACCTTTGCCGTCAACTATGCCCTCGCCCTCTCGCGCGTGGCCCCGACCGTGCTGGTGGACCTCGACACCGGCACCTCGTCGGTGCGCAACACCATCGACGCCCCGGTCGAGCGCGACCTCTACCACTTCTTCCGCCGCGGCGAGCCGCTCGAGCGCTGCCTTTCGACCCTGCCCCGGCGCCTCGACCCGCAGGGGCTGTTCTCCAACTTCGCGTTCGTCGCCGCCCCGCAGCACGCCATGGAGGAGTTCATCAACTTCTCCGAGGAGCGGCGCGACCGGCTCATCGCAGCGATCAACGCTCTCCCGGCGACCTTTGCGGTGGTCGACCTGCGCGCCGGTCTGGACGCCCAGGTGCTGGACTTCCTTCCGCACTCGAACTCGGGGATCCTCGTCTTCACGCCCCATCACCCAGCAGCTACCATGGCTGCCGCCGAGATCGTCAAGGCGCTGCTGTTCCGCAAGCTCCGCCTGCTCTTCGCCCCGCGGGGCCCGCTCGCCGCCCGGCCCGGCGCCCGGCAGCAGCTCGGCACCATCAACGCCCTCCTCGACCGGGTGGAGGACAGCTACGACAACGAGATCCCCAACCTGGACGCCTTCCTCGCCGACCTCTTCCACGCCTTCGGCGACGCCGAGGTGGTGCGCGCCCTGGCCGCCAACGTCGCCTCGTTTTGCGTCCATTTCGTGCTGAACCTCTTCGACGGCGTCAACGAGACGTTCGACGGGGCGGTGGCTCCGTTCGTGCGGTCGTTGCAGCGGCATGTCTCCGCGCGCCTGTCGCTCCACAACCTCGGCTGGATCGTCAGCTCCCCCGAGGTGCACCGCTCGAACCAGGAGCGGCGGCCGATCGTCCTCCAGACACCGGGGGATCACGCGCCGGACGCCGATCCAATCCAGAAGGAGCTGGCCGCACTCGCCAAGCAAATCGGCCTCGAGCCGCCCGAGCGCCCCCAGCCCAGGCCGGTCAAGGACTTTCTGCTTTCAATCGACCCGGACCGCGCGCTCTACGACCAGCTGGAGGTGCTCAACGCCATGCACCGCGACAAGGCGTCGCTGCAGGTGCGGGACAACTTCGCGTACATCGTGCGGCGCGCCGTGCACCTCCTCAACTCCCTGCCGGCCGACCAGTTCGGACAGCGCCGCCTGCTCACGCCGGATGAGTTACTGCCTGCCTTGCTGGAGTCGATCAGCGGCGCTACTCCCGCACCCGCCGCCGCCGCTGCCGCAGCTCCTCCTCCTTGAACATGTAGCGGATGGAGTGCTTGTAGAGCATAAGGTTGGGCCCCTCGGTGCGGTTGAGCTTGATGCAGTCCTTGTCGTACCACTCGATCCAGCCGTGCAGCTCGCTGCCGTCGACGAGCATCACGACCATCGGGGTCTTGTTCTGCATTTGCTTGATGAAGTAATAGCTCTCGGCGTTGGTCTGCTCGGGAGGGGCCTGCTTGCGGTGCACGGCCGAGCGCATCGAGGTGCGGTCGGCGACCTCGGAGATCGAGGGCCGGATGAGTCTCCGGCTGGTCAGGGAATCAGTCCCGCTGTGGTCCGAGTCGTGCATGGCAACCCCGTCGGCTGGGCAGAGTATAGCACCGCCGTCGGCTCATGTTACGTTGCTGCCCCGGAGACGGTTTGTCCCCTGGCCGGCGCCGACGCGCTCCGCCCCTCGGCGGAGGCCTCGTGCGCCAGGCAGCACATGAGCCGCCCGCACATCCCCGAGATGCGCGTCGGGTTCAGCGAGAGCTTCTGTGCCTTGGCCATGCGGATGGTGACCGAGGCGAACCGGGTCATGAACGACGAGCAGCACAGTGTCCGCCCGCAGGGCCCCCAGCCGCCGGCCGCGCGGGCCTGATCCCGGACCCCGATCTGGCGCAGCTCGACACGCCTGCGCAGCCGCCGGCCGAGCTCCCGGTGCAGCTCGCGGGCGTCCACCCGCTCCTCGGCCGCGAACGAGATCACCACCGTGTCGCGATCGAGCGGAACCACAGCCGACACAGGGCGAACCGGCAGGTCCATCTCGCGCGCCCGCTGGCGGAAGAAACGCAGGGCGTCGAGTTCCACCTCCCCGAGTTCGCGGTGGCGGTGGAGATCGGCCTCGCTCGCCGTCCGGACCACGGTCCCCGCCACCCGCGGGGGAGAAGGCGACATGACGGGCAGCTCGAAGCGGCTCACCGTGCCGACTCGTTCTCCTTCGGGGCACGAGACGACGCACCACTGGCCAGCCGAAAGGTCCAGACCATCGGCGACCGCACAGACCTGCCCCGGCAGGTGGGGCGAAAAGACGACCCGGACGAGGCGCCGGCGGGGGGCGTGACCGTTCTCCACCGCGGCGCTCACGTTCCGGGGCCTTCCCCGAGCAAGGACGCGTCTGCCGCTGCCACCGCCTCGGCCTGAGCCTGGCGGGTCTGCCGCAGCCGGGCCGCCAGAGCCTGGTCACCCAGGGCCAGGATCTCGGCTGCGAGAAAGGCGGCGTTGCGCGCTCCCGCCTTGCCGACGGCCACCGTTGCCACTGGCACCCCTCCCGGCATCTGTGCCGTCGAAAGGAGGGCGTCGAGGCCTCCCCCCACTCCACCCGGGAGCGGCACCCCGATCACCGGCCGGATCGTGCGGGCCGCAACAACGCCCGCCAGGTGGGCCGCCATCCCGGCGCCGCAAATGAACACCTGCACACCCTCCCGCTCGGCCCTGTCGACGAGAGCAATGGTGCGGTCGAGGCAGCGGTGAGCGGAAGAGACGTGGACCTCGGCCGGGATCTCCAGCCGGTCCAGCTCCGCCTTGGTCTCGCGCAGCAACTCCCAGTCGCTGGCCGAACCCATGAGGATCATGACGAGCGCGCTCACGAGAGATCCTTCCCGATGTCGGTCCGGTACTGCATGCCCTCGAAGTGGATGAGCGAGACGGCCTGGTAGGCGGTGGCGACCGCCTCGGCAATCGACGGCCCGCGCCCGATCACTGACAGCACCCGCCCTCCGGAGGTGACGAGCCGCCCTTCCTCGAGCCCCGTCCCCGCCTGGAAGACGAGCGTCCCGTCGAGGTTGAGGGCGTCGCCGAGACCGCTGACGAGGTTACCGCGCCGGGGGGCGTCGGGGTAGCCGGCGGCTGCCAGCACCACGCACGCCAGCGCCTCGTGGCGCCATCCGGCCCGCAGGGTGCCGAGCTCGCCGCGCGCCGCGGCCTGCAGCAGCGGCAGGAGATCGCCGTCCAGGCGAGGGATCACGACCTGGGTCTCGGGGTCGCCCAGCCGGCAGTTGAACTCCAACAGCTTCGGACCTTCCGCGGTGGCCATCACACCGGCGTACAGAACGCCGCGGAACGGGCGTCCCTCCTGGGCGAGGCCGTTCACCGCCGGGTAGACGATGTCCTTGAGGATAGCCGCCGCCAAGCCCTGGGGGAGCGGAGCCGGGGAGACTGCTCCCATGCCGCCGGTGTTGGGGCCGCGGTCGCCGTCCTCAAGGCGCTTGTAGTCGCGGGCCGAAGCCAGCGGCAGCACGGTGCTGCCGTCGGTCAGGACCATGAACGAGACCTCTTGCCCCTCCAGGCACTCCTCCACCAGCACTCGCTCCCCGGCGGCCCCGAACGCGTGCTCCTCGCCGAAGCGCACCAGCGCCTCGTCCAGTTGCTGGGGGGTGCGGCAAACCAGGACACCCTTGCCGGCCGCCAGCCCATCGGCCTTGAGCACCACCGGCAAGCCGAACTTGCGGGCGGCGGCCGCCATCTCGTCCCGGTTGCGCGCCACCACCGCCCGGGCCGTCGGGATGCCGTACCGCAGGCACAGCTCCTTGGCAAGGACCTTGCTCCCCTCGATTTCCGCCGCCGCCCGGCTCGGCCCCAGAAGCGGCAGGCCCCGCCGCGCGAACTCGTCGGCGATGCCGAGGCACAACGGCAGCTCGGGGCCCACGACGGTGAAGTCCATGCGCAACGAGGCCGCGAACTCCGCCAGCTCGACGGTGGCGTCGGCGCCGATCGGCACACAGTGGGCGAGCGCCGCAATCCCGGGATTGCCCGGCGCCGCGTACAGCTCTTCCACACCCTCGGCGCGCGCCAGCTTCCACGCCAGCGCATGCTCGCGGGCGCCGCTTCCCACGATCAGGACTCTCACGACGAGCCTCCTGCGCGCACCTCGACGCGCGGCTCGCCGGAACGGAGGCTCGGCCGCCCCCGCGGGCGGTCACCACGGCCTCGTCTCACGCTCCCATCCTCCGTCCACGAGCCGCCATGCTCGCTGCATCGTACCAGAAGCCCGTCGATAATCCAAAGACAGCGAGTGGGTTGATGGCCTCAGGGAACGAGGCCGCGCTCCTCGAGCGCCGTTTCCAGGCCGAACAGGGGCAGGAAGTTGAGGACTCGCTCGCGCGGCAGGCCAGCCTGGATGGCCAGAGCCAGAGCGATCCGGTCGAACTCTAGGTGCCGCGGGTGGTGCGCGTCGGAGGCGAGCACGAACCGGCATCCGGCCTCGGCCGCGACCGCGGCCAGCCCGGCATCCAGGTCCTGGCGGCGGGGAAACCCGTTGATCTCGAGCGCCACCCCGGCCGCCGCCGCCTGGCGGAACACTCGTTCCCAGTTGGCCCGCAGCCCGCTTCGCCGGGCGAAGAGCCGGCCGCGCGGGTGGGCGAGCGCCCACACCCCCGGCTCCTCGAGGGCGCGCAACAGCCGGCCGGTTTGGTCCCGCCGCTCCCCCAGCTCGGTGTGCACCGCCGCCACGATGAGCAGCCCGGCGCGCCGCGAGCGCGGCAAGTCGAGGGTCCCGTCCTCCAGGATCTCGACCTCCAGCCCCTGCAGCAGCCGCAGCTCGTCGCCGTGGCGGTGGTTCCACGCCCGCACCGCCGCCTGCTGAAGGCGGATGCCTTCCTCGTCCAGCCCGTTGACACAGGCGAGGCCGCGCGAGTGGTCGCAGGCCACAGCCCAGGAGAACCCGCGCCGCAGGCACGCCCGAGCCATGGCCTCGAGTGTGGCCGCCCCGTCGGAGGCACGGGTGTGCCAGTGCACCGCCCCGCGCAGCTCCTGTGGCCGCAGCTCGGAGCCGGCCGCGAGCACGGCGCCCACCTCGGCCGCGGTCAGGAAATGCTGGCGACTTCCCGCGTGGTGCAGACGGCCGCGACCGGCCAGCCGCTGCACCGCGGCGTGCACGGCGTCTACACCCTGGCACTGGCGGAGCAGCGCCACGGCCGGCAGGGCCTCAAGCGGCACCGTCTCCGGCAGCCGCCGACTGCCTGCCAGCTCTCGGGGATGATCGAACACCGCGTAACCGGCCCGCAGCAGCGCCAGCCGGTCTTCCCCCGGGGAGTGGCTTTCGGCGAGCTGGAAGAGGGCGTCGGCGAGCACTGCGTTGCTGACCACGGGGACAGCGTACACCGCCCGCCCGGTAGGAGGTGACCGCTCCTCGCACGAACGGAGCGGGAGCCGTTCCGACTGCCCCGCAAGGGCGTGCTATCGTGCGGATATGCCTCGCCTGCTGCTGGTGGACGGGCACTCGAACCTCTATCGGGCGTTCTTCGCGCTGCGCACCCCGCTCTCGGCACCCGACGGCACGCCCACCGGCGCTGCCTATGCGTTCTTGCGCATGCAGCACCGGCTACTGCGGGAACTCGCCCCGACTCACGTGGCTGTGGCGTTCGACGCCGGCCGGGAGACGTTCCGGACCCGCATGGACGAGCGCTACAAGGCGCAGCGGCCGCCGATGCCCGACGAGCTGCGGGTGCAGGTGCCGCTGGTCCACGAGGCGCTGCGCGCACTCGGTCTCGCCGTACTGAGCCAGGAGGGGGTGGAGGCGGACGACCTCATCGGCACCCTCGCCAGCCTCGGAGCCGAGCGGGGCTTCGAGGTCGTCATTGCTTCCGCCGACAAGGACCTCATGCAGCTCGTGCGCGACCCGCTCGTGCGCATGTGGCACACCCGCCACGAGAAGCTCCTCGACGAGGCGGGGGTGACCGAGACGTTCGGGGTGCCGCCGGCCCAGGTGGCGGAAGTGCTGGCGATCATGGGGGACAGCTCGGACAACGTTCCCGGCTGCCCCGGGATCGGCGAGAAGGGGGCCATGGCCCTGGTGCGCGAGTGGGGCACGGTGGCGGCGGTGCTCGAGCATCTCGGCGAGGTGAGGCCGCCGCGGCTCGCTGCCCTGCTGGCCGCCCACCGCGACGAGGTCGAGCTCTCGCGACGGCTCGTGGCGATTCGCACCGACCTCGACCCTGGCGCCAGCCTCGACGAGCTGGCGATGAAGCCACCCGACCGGGAAGGCCTGGCCGCCCTGTACCGGCGGCTCGGCTTCGCCTCCCTGCTCGCGGAGGTCGAGCGCGGCTCCCCCGCGGCCGTGGCGGCTGCGGCCGCGCCGCCGGTGCGCGAGGCCGCCGCCGAGGCAGTGGCAGCGGCGCTCGCCTCCAGCCGGATGCCCGGCGTGGCGTGGGTCGGCGACGAGCTGGCGGTGGCACACCCCGAGGAGGTCCTGGTATGCCGCGGCCCGGCCTCGCACCTCGCCGGCACCCTGGCGCCGCGCCTGGCGGGCGGGTGGTGCCACGACGCCAAGGCGCTGCTGGCGCGCCTGCGGGACGCCGGGGCGGCGCCGCCGGCGCTGCCGACCGACGCCATGCTCGCCGGCTACCTCCTCGAGCCCGGCGCGCCGGTCGACCCGGGGGCGCTGGCCCGGCGGTTCGACATCCCCCCGCCGGCATCCGGTACCGCCGTTGACCTCGCCCTGACGATCGCGCGGCTCGCCGCCCCGCTGGCGGCGGCACTGGCGCGCGAGGGGCTCGAGCGCGTCCTGACCGAGATCGAGATGCCGCTGGTGCCAGTGCTCGAGGACATGGAGCGGCGCGGCATCCGTCTCGAGCCCGGGGTGCTGGCCGAGCTTTCCCGGCGGCTCGAAGCTTCCCTCGTCGAGCTCGAGCGCGACATTCACGCCGAGGCCGGGGGGCCGTTCAACGTCAACAGCCCTCAGCAGCTCGCGGAGGTGCTGTTCGCGCGCCGGGGGCTCCCGGTTCTGCGGCGCACCGCCAAGACCAGGGCGCCGTCCACCGATGCCGAGGTCCTGGCGGAGCTGGCCGCCAGGGGGTTCCGCCTGCCGGCGCTCATCCTGGAGTACCGCGAGCAGGCGAAGCTCAAGTCCACGTACGCCGATGCCCTGCCCCGCCAGGTGGCAGCGGACGGCCGCATCCACACCCGTTTCAACCAAGCGGTGACCAGCACCGGCCGGCTTTCCTCCTCCGACCCCAACCTGCAGAACATCCCGGTCCGCAGTGAGCTGGGACGGGCCGTGCGGGCCGCGTTCGTGGCCGAGGAGGGTCACGTCCTGGTGGCCGCCGACTACTCGCAAATCGAGCTGCGGGTGCTGGCGCACCTGTCGGAAGAGCCGACCCTTCTGCGGGCGTTCGCGGCCGGCGAGGACATCCACGCGACCACGGCCGCCCTCGTCTTCGGGGTGGCGCCAGAGCTGGTCGGGCCCGAGCAGCGGCGGGCCGCCAAGACCATCAACTTCGGGCTCATCTACGGCATGGGTGCGTTCTCGCTGAGCAAGGACCTGGGGGTTTCCCCGGCCGAGGCCCAGCGGTTCATCGACAGCTATTTCGCCCGGCTGCCGCGGGTGCGCGAGTTCCTGGAGGCCACCAAGGCACAGGCCCGCGCCACCGGCCGGGTGGCGACGCTGTTCGGGCGCATCCGCCGCATCGAGGGGCTCGACGCCTCCAGTCCGCAGCTCCGCGGCAACGCCGAGCGCCAGGCCATCAACGCCCCGGTGCAAGGCACGGCCGCCGACCTCATCAAGCTCGCCATGATCAGGCTGGCCGCCCGGCTCGACCCGGCCAGGGCCTGGATGGTGCTGCAGGTCCACGACGAGCTCCTCGTCGAAGCACCTGCGGCCGGGGCGGATGCGGTTGCGAGCACGGTGCGGGAGGTGATGGAAGGCGCGGCCGTACTGCGGGTCCCGCTGGGGGTCGACCTCGGCGTCGGCCGCTCGTGGGGGGAGGCCAAGGGGTAACATACCGCCATGCGCACGCGTGCTGTCCTCGCCACGCTCCTGATTGCCGCGGCCGCCGCCGCCGAGAAGCCCTGGGAAACCCGCCTCGACCTCGTCGTCCCGGTGCCGGTGGAGCTTCCCGCCGTCGCACCGCACAACCCGTTCGCTACCCCGGTCACGAGCGGCCCGGCCGTCGTCAGCATGCCGCTGCGTACCAAGCACACGGGCACGTTTCCCGTCACCGTCGCGGTCTACGTGGACAGCAACGGCACTTGCCAGCGCTCCGTGCTGGTGCGTGCGCCGTGGGCCGGGCTCGGCGCCGAGATCCAGGCGGCGTTCGCTGCTGCGACGTTCACGCCGGGGCGCTCGGTGGGGGGACCGGCGGCCACATGGCTGCCCGCGGTGGTGGACCTCCGGGGGCGAATCGACAGGGGGCGCGTACTGACGATCCAGGTGAGCCTCCCCGACCCCGAGACGCCCCCTGCGGTCGAGGCGCCGCCCATCCCGAGCGCCGAGCCTCGGGACCTGGCCCTGCAGGCCGTGCCCGTCGAGCGCCTCGACCAGCTCCCGACGCCCAGACGGTTCCGCGCCCGCGTCAACACCCGCACCTGGCGCGAGAGCGTGCGTTTCCTGGCCGAGGTGGGAGCCTCCGGAAAGGTCGAGCGGGTGGTGTTCCTGGCCTGCCCCGACGGGCTGCGTGGCTGGCTGCTCGCGTCGCTCGCCGGGTGGTCGTTCCGCCCGGCCCAGGACGAGTCGGGACCCGTGAAAGCGTGGGGGGTAGTCGACGCCACCCTCGAGGTGACCGCCGACGACCTCGCCGCCGACACGCTCAGGATTTGCCGGGAGACGCTGTACCCGCGCGCGGACGCACCACCCGTCGCAGGTCGCCCTCGCGGCGAGTGACGCGCTCGCTATCCAGCCATTCGAGAATCGGGATCGCCAGCTTTCGGGAAAGCCCGAAGCGGTCCTTGAACTGCGTGATGTCGAACTTCTCCACGCCCCACTCCCGGATCGAGGCCGCGATGTCGTCGAGGTGGCGGCGGTGCATCACCCACTTCCCACCCACCCGAGCCAGCCGCTTGTGATCGATCAGGAACCGCACCAGGCCTTCCACCACTCGTTCCTTCGCGTTGAGCAGGTGCGCCACCTCGGCGGGGGAGGGGGCTTCCACCCCGGCCTCCCGGTACACCGCCTCGACGCGGGCCGCCAGCTCGTCCTCGAGGGGCGCCATGTCGGCTGCGAAGGCGCGCCCGCTCACCTCCCGCATCAGCCCCGAGCGCCGCAGGTCGTCCACGACCATCGCGCGCACCGCCTCGGAGGCCAGCGGAGCGAGGCGAGACACCAGCTCCGGCATCGGCAGGCCGGCCGGGCCGCAGTCGGACAGCGCCGCTTGGGCCTGCTCGCGCACGGTCTCGATCACGGTCCGGTGAAGCAAGGTCGGCGGCGAGCCGCGACCGGCCACGACCCGGCCGGTCTCGACGAGCCGCCCCAGGGGCGCCTCCACGCCGGCGGGCAGCACCCCCAGCCGTGCGGCCAGGCGCGCGGGCGAGACCCCGGCCAGGCCGGCGTCACGCACCCAGCGCTCGAGCGCCTCGGCAGTCTCGACCCAGGGGCGGGGTAGCTCGCTCAGGACGGCGGCGGCGCTCCGCCGCACGCGCGGCGGCTCGGGATCCAGCACCACGCCGCCCCCCACCGTCGTGGCGGGGGAGGGTCTGCGCAGCACCACCCGATCCCCCGGTACGGTGAACAGCGGGCGAGCCAGGCGCAAGATCGCCCACCCGGCGGCGCCGGGCGAGACGGGGCGCGGACAGGTGCGCTCCACGCGCGCCGTGACGCGGGCCGCCAGCACGTGGAGGGTCACTATCTGCCCCTCGTCGAGCGCCGGGCTGTGCGGGAGCAGCTCGATGTGCGCCGCGAGGCGCCGGGTGGCCTGCCAGCCGATCCCGGACAGCACCTGCTCGCCACGCGGGGCCTCGGCGATGGCGAGCCCGGCCAGGCCGAGCGCCACCCGTTCCCCGGCCTGCGCGGCGTCGCGCGGCTGTCCGTGCACCTGCACGCTGCGCACCCGTGCCGAGATCCCCGACGGCAACAAGGTGAGCTCGTCGCCCACCGCGACCCTCCCCCAGCGCGCCGTGCCGGTCACCACCGTGCCGGCCCCGGGCATCGAGAACGAGCGGTCGACCGCGAGGCGGAACGGGCGGTGCGGCGCGGCTTCCCGCACCACGCCACGCGCCACCGCGAGCACGGTCTCCCGAAGCTCGGACAGCCCCGCGCCGGTGTGGGCCGAACAGGGCACGATTGGCGCCCCGGCCAGCACCGTCCCGGCCAGCTCGTCGCGCAGCTCCTCGACCTGCAGCTCGAGCAGCTCGGGGTCCTGCAGGTCGGCCTTGTTGAGCGCCACCACACCGCCACCGACCCCGAGCAGGCGCAGCACGTCGAGGTGCTCCCTGGTCTGGGGCATCACGCCCTCGTCGGCGGCGATCACGAGCAAGGCCCTGTCGATGCCGCCGGCGCCGGCAATCATGGTGTGGACGAGCCGCTCGTGCCCCGGGACGTCGACGAAGCTCACCTCGAGCTGGCCCTGCGGGTCGGGGAGCGGCGCGAACCCGAGCACGAGGGTGATGCCTCGCCGCTTCTCCTCGGGGAGGCGGTCGCAGTCCACCCCGGTGAGGGCGAGCACGAGCGAGGTCTTGCCGTGGTCGATGTGGCCGGCGGTGCCGAAGACGACGGGGCGCATGCCCCTATACTAGCGGCTGTGCTGGCCAGCGGTCCCCTCGAGCAGGAGGTCAAGATTCCGGTCGAGCGGCTGGCGCCGGTGCTGGCGCGCCTCGAGACGGCGGGAGCCCGCCTCGAGACGGCCCGCCGGCTCGAGGACAACGCGGTCCTGGATACCCCGGACCTGCAGTTGCTGGGCAGCGGCCGGCTGCTGCGCCTGCGCCGCTGGGGCGGCGAGGTCGTGCTGACGTTCAAGGGACCGGCGACCTACCGCGACGGCGTCAAGACCCGCCTCGAGCTCGAGACGACGGTTGCCGAGCCGGAGGTGATGCTGGCAATTTTCGGTCAGCTCGGCTGCACCATCCAGCGCCGCTACCAGAAGTATCGCGAGACCTGGCGGCTCGGGGAGGTCACGGTGGCCCTCGACGAAACACCAATCGGGTGCTTCGTGGAGATCGAGGGGCCTGCCGGCGCGCTCGCCGCCTCGGCGCACGCGCTCGGGCTCGACCTGGCGAGGGCCATCCCCGCCTCGTACCAGGAGCTGTGGCAGCAGTGGCGCCGCGACCACCCCGGCTCGCCCCGGGACATGCTGTTCCCGGGCCAGGAGTGAGGGCGTGAACGCCATGCTGCTGGCGGCGGGACGCGGCGAGCGCATGGAGCCGCTGTCGTCGGTCGTGGCCAAACCGGCGCTGGAGGTCGTCGGCGAGCCGCTGTGCGCCAGCGCAGCGCGCCAGCTCGCGCAGCTCGGCGATCCCTTCGTGGTCAACCTGCACCGCCACCCCCGCCAGGTGGCGGCCGCGATACGAGAGGTCCTGCCGCACCGGCGAGTCTTCTTTTCCTGGGAGCCGGAGCTGCTGGGAGGCACCGGGGGCGTTGCCAGGGCGCGGCGGCTGTTCAGCCCCGGCCCGCTGCTGGTCGGCAACGGCGACACGGTGTCGGCGCTGGATCTTGCCGCGCTTGCCGCAGCAGTCGAGCCCGACTGTTGCACTCTGGGGCTCGTCCCGCACCCCGACCCGGCGCGCTGGAGCAGCGTCGAGCTGGGACCGGACGGGCGGGTGACGGCGATCCTTCCCGCCGGGGCCGCTCGCCGCAGCGACCTCTTCCTCTTCACCGGCTTCCAGGTGCTCGGCGCGCAGGTGCTGGCTTCCTTGCCGCCCCCGCCCGGGGAGTGGGCGCCGGTGTGGCGGCGGCTGCGCGAGACCGGCCGGCTGCACGGCGTGGTGCTGCAGGGCCGGTGGCAGGAAGCCGGCGATCCGCGCGCCTATCGCGATCTGGTGGTCGGCAGCCTCGAGGCGAGCGGCTGGAGGCATCCCCTCTCCCGGGTGGCGGAAGACGTGACGCTCGACCGCAGCGCGGTGGGACGCGGGTGCTCCGTGGGCGCGGGCTGCCGGTTGACGGCCACTGTCGTCACCGCCGGAGCGGCGGTCGGGTCGCGTTGCGTCCTGGAGGGCTGCGTGGTGGCCGGCGCCTTCGACCTGCCGGAAGGGACCGCGGCGCGCGAGGCGCTGCTGCTGCCCACCGGGCGATTCCCGCTCCCCCCGGCGAGGGCGGCGGGGCGCCCCGGGTAGGCGACCCCGCGGCCCTCTGGCTGCGGCTGCCGGGGCGTCGTCACGATGCGTCCTCGACGTCGGCGGGGAGGCGGCAGTCGAGCGTCAGGAGCGGGCTGCCGCCGGCGTAAATGACCCATCCCAGCCGGTAGGGCGGCGGCACAGGCCCCGGCTCGTCCGCGCCGCCGGCCTCGCGGGTGTCCGGCGCCAGCCTGAACAGCAGGCTCACGGCGGTGTCGTGGGGTTGCCCGGCGCTCACAGGGTGATCTCCTTCCAGGCCCGCCAGCCGCGGCGCCACTCGAGGGCGCGGATGCGTCCGGTCTGACCGTTGATGCGAATCGCCAGCATCCGCTCCCGCCCGTCGTTGAAGTAAATCGAGCACGGCGTGGCGTGCCCGAACTTCGAAAAGCTCATGATGTTGCTGTTCCCGAGCCGGTACCCGTCGTCGCTCAGCACACCCGTGCCGGCCGGGTCCGGCGCCTCCCAGCTCGGCGGCACTCCGACCCGCGTCCCGGCCGAGAGGAACTCGACCCACACCGCGGGGCCGATCGCGCGGTCCCGGCCAGCCAGGAAGTCCTTGCGCAGGATGCCGTTGTAGTTGCCGTCCTCGACCATGCGGTAGGCCCACCTGCCCTGGTTCTCGTAGAACACGAGGCCGATGTTGCGGAGGCTCACCAGCGCCTCCTGGCGGCAGAGCTGGGCGTCTTTCGCGATCTGTCGGGCCAGGCGCGGCATGTCCACCTGCCGGCGGACGACGAACAGGTCCGGCGCCGTGATCGCGAGCAGGATCCCCAGGATGGCCAGCACGGCCAGGAGCTCCATGACGGTGAATCCATCCGTTCGACGCATGTTGTCCTCCACGTGAAGGGGGCGGCCCCACGACCGCCCCCGTCCCATCCACGCCATTGCTTTGTGTTGTAGTGTCGTCCCTGGTTTCAGCTCTTGGCGGCCGCGGCCTTGGGGGCCCGCGGGACCTTCACTTTTTCCTTGAGCGTCGTGGCGCCCTCAAGGCTGATGTAGGGCTTGAGCAGCGCCAGGCTCTTTTCGCTGATGCCCTTGACCCGGGCGAGTTCTTCCGGCGCCTTGAACGGGCCGTTGGCCGTGCGGAAGTCGACGATGCGCTGCGCCAGCGCCGGGCCGACCCTCGGCAGGAGCTGGAGCTCCTGGACGGTGGCGTTGTTGACGTTGACCTGCCCGGCGGGGGCGGCGGCCAGGGCCTCGCCCGCCAGGAGGGCGGCCAGGGCCAGGGTCATCAGGATGCGTGCAGTGGTCTTCATGTTCTCCTCTCCTTTCCTTTGCGAGGTTGGCGTTCGGGGTTGTGCCGGTCGTCTGGTCTCGGTTCAGGGGTTGGCTCGTCGGCTAAGGGCTGTGTCCCATGCATCACCTCCGCCCCCTGGCTCGAGCGAGACTGATGCCAGGTCGGGCCATGTGCGCACAAGATGTTGTGGTTCAGTACATTCTGCGGCAAACCGCGTCTTCTATCGCGAAGGGGGGCTGCTAGGATCTCTTGTCAGGGTGGAAGCGATGCCGCGCGAGCGCGGGGATTCCCGCTGTGTGAAGCTTCGTACACCTGTCGGCCGGCCCGACACCGTGCCGATCGGCAACGGCGCGCCGGCCGATCTGAAGGCGCTCGTCGAGCTGGATCGCCTCTGCTTCGGGATGCGTGCCTGGCCGGCGCGAGCGTGGTGGGAGGTCCTCAACGAGCCCGGGTGGGGGCTGCGTGTGGTGCGGGGAGGCGGCACGGTGGTCGGTGCGACCGTGCTGTTGATTGCAACCCCGGTCTCGAGCCTCGCATCGGTGGCGGTCCACCCGGCGTGGCGGCGCCGCGGCCTCGGGACGGCACTGCTTGAGGACGCCATCGCGCTGGCTCGCCGGGCCGGATCCCGGTGGCTGTCGCTCGCCGTCGATCGCGACCACGCGGCAGCCCGCCGCCTCTACCGCCAGCGGGGTTTCGTCGCCGCCATGCGGATGTCCGAAGACGGCATCCCGCGCCTCGAGATGCTCAGGCGGTTGTGACCCCGCGCTTGGTATGATGTCCAGCGGCATGGTTGACGGCAGGCTGTGGGCGCGCCACATCGCGGTCGAGGGCCCGATCGGCGTCGGCAAGACATCGCTCGTCGAGCGACTCGCCCACCGCTTCGAGGGGGTCAAGATCCTCGAGGACGTGCAGAACCCGTTCCTCGACGCCTTCTACCGCGGCCGTCCCGGGGCCGCCTTCCAGGTGCAGATCTTCTTCCTGCTCTCCCGCTACCAGCAACACGTCGACATCATGCAACCGGAGCTGTTCACGCGGTTGGTGGTGGCCGACTACTGCATGCCCAAGGACCGCATCTTCGCCCAGCTCAACCTCGCCGACGAGGAGCTGCGGTTGTATGAGCGGCTGTACAACCTGCTCGTCGCGCGGCTGCCCAGGCCCGACCTCGTCATCTACCTCGAGGGCCGGGTCGAGACCTGCATGAAGCGCATCAAGATGCGCGGCCGCGAGTTCGAGCGCGGCATGGACCCCGACTACCTGCGGCGTCTGAAGGAGGCGTACAACGCCTTTTTCTTCCGGTATACCGACAGCCCTTTGTTGGTGGTCAACACCGACGACATCGACTTCGTGAACCGCTCGGAGGACTTCGACAACCTGGTGGAGCAGATCGCCCGCATCCGCCACGGAACACACGTGTACGTACCGCTCGGATCTGGGTGACCCGGACGCGAGTCCGGGTGCGGACCGAGACGGGCCGCGAAAGGGCGGACCCGCACGCACGCCGGCGCCGATCCGCACACGACGGCGACCAGGCGACCCCGATCCGTCGGTCCGGGAGGGACCGATGGAAACCCACATCACCGTACCCGACATCCTCGCCGCCAAGAGTGTCCGCAAGCTCGTCATGGTGACGGCGGCGGACGCGCCGTCCGCGGCGTGGGCGGACGCCGCTGGCGTGGATCTCATCCTGGTCGGCGACTCGCTTGCCATGGCAGCGCTCGGCCGCCCCCACACGCTGACCACCACGCTGGCCGAGATGGCACACCACGTGCGCGCGGTGACGACCTCGCCCCGCCGGGCGCTCGTCGTCGGCGACCTGCCGTTCGGCTCCTACCAGGCCTCGGTTGCACAGGCGGTAGGCTCGGCCTGCGAACTGGTGGCGGCCGGGGCAGCCGCCGTGAAGCTGGAGGGGCCTCGAGCCGCCGAGGTGGCGGCCATCGTCGCCGCCGGCATCCCGGTGGTCGGGCACCTGGGGCTCACTCCGCAGTCGCTGCACCTCATCGGCGGCTACCGGGTGCAGGGCAAGGAAGCCGCGGCCGCCCGCAGGCTCCTCGAGCAGGCGCGGGAACTCGAGGCCGCCGGCGCGTTCGCGGTGGTGCTCGAGGCGGTGCCGCCGGTGCTCGGCGCCAGGATCACACAGCGGCTCGCAGTGCCCACGATCGGCATCGGCGCCGGGCCGGACTGCGACGGACAGGTGCTGGTCTACGCCGACCTGCTCGGCTTCGCCTCCGGGCCGCAGCCGCGCTTCGTGCGGCGCTACGCCGAGCTCGGGGCGGCCGCCATCGAGGCGATCCGCCGTTTCGCCGCCGACGTGCGGGACGGCCGCTACCCGGCTCCGGAGGAAAGCTACCCGTCGCCGGCGGGTCTGGAGGAAGCTCTGGCAGCCGGAGAGGAGGCGTAAATGCTCCTGATCACCACCATCGCCGGGGTGCGAGCGCGCCGGCGGGAACTCTGGCAGCAGGGCCGAACGGTCGCCTTCGTGCCGACCATGGGCGCCCTCCACGAAGGGCATCTCCGCCTCGTCGACCGGGCCCGCGAGCTGGCCGACGAGGTCTGGGCCTCCGTGTTCGTGAACCCCACTCAGTTCGGGCCGGGAGAGGACTTCGAGCGCTACCCGCGCGATCTCGAGCGCGACCGCGCCTTGCTCGCCGGGCGCGGCGTGGCGCTGCTGTTCGCCCCCGGCGTGAAGGAGATGTACCCCCGCCCCCCCGCCACCGTGATCGACCTGCCCGAACTCGCCTCCGGGCTATGCGGAGCGTTCCGCCCCGGGCACTTCCGGGGCGTGGCGCTGGTCGTGACCAAGTTGCTGGCCATCACCCAGCCCGAGTGGGCGGTCTTCGGCGCCAAGGACTGGCAGCAGGCGGCGATCATCCGCCGTCTCGTCGAGGACCTCGACGTGCCTGTGCGCGTCGAGGTCGCCCCCACCGTGCGGGAGCCCGACGGCCTCGCCATGTCGTCCCGCAACGCCTACCTCGGCCCCGACGAGCGCCGCGCTGCCACGGTGCTCGCGCGCGCCTTGCGCGCCGGCGAGGCGGCGATTGCTGCCGGGGAGCGGGATGGCGAGGCGGTTCGGCAGGCCGTGGCCGCGGTTGTGGCAGCCGAGCCGCTGGCGCAGCTGCAGTACGCGGCGGTCGTGGACCCCGACTCGCTGCAACCGCTGTCGCGCATCGACCGGCGTGCCCTGCTCGCCCTCGCCGTCCACATTGGCACCACCCGGCTCATCGACAACCTGCTCGTGGAGGTGTCCTGATGCAACGCCCGTTCCTGCGCGCCAAGATCCATCGCGCCCGCGTCACCGGCCGCAACTTGCACTACGAGGGCTCGATCACCATCGACACCGAGCTGCTCGCCGCTGCCGACCTCCTGGTGCTGGAGCAGGTCGACGTCTACAACGTCACTACCGGCACGCGCTTTTCGACCTACTGCATTCCGGGCCAGCCAGGCTCGGGCACCATCGAGGTCAACGGCGCCGCCGCCCACCTCGTGGCCGAGGACGACCTCGTGATCGTCGCCGCCTACTGCTGGCTCGACCGCGAGGATATCCCCGACCACCGGGCCCGAGTCGTGCTCGTCGACGAGGCCAACCACGTCACGGAAATCCGCGAACAAACCCCGTTCGACGGCCCGCGGTAGACGCGGCACGGTGCGGCGACAGCGAAACGGGCGACCGCTCGGGGCCGCCCGTTTCCAGTTCTGACCGGCTGAGGAACTTGTCCGATTGCCGGCTACATGTACTTCAGCATCTCGGTGGCCGTGGGGGCTTCCTTGTGATCGGGCGCCACCTCGAGGAACTTCTTGAGCATCTCCTTGGCCTTGGGGGTCTCGCCCAGCCTGAAGTAGACCATGCCGAGCTGGAAGAGGGCGTCGGCGTACTTGGGGTCCGCCTGCAGGGCCTGCTCGAGCAGCGGCCTGGCCTTGGCGTCGTCGCCCTTGTTGAGGAACTCCACCGCCTCGTTGAAGGGGATCGACGGGTCGGTGGGGTTGGCGAGCTTGTAGGCGCTCTCGAACCGCTCGATGAGCGCCTTGTCGCCGAGCTGCCGCGCCGCATTGAGCCCCAGCGCCAGGCAGGCCGTGAAGTTGAAGGAGATCCCCAGGCACCTGTCGGCCTTCTCGATTGCCGCCTTGGGCTTGCCGTCCTCGAGATCCATCTTGCCGAGCTCGAGCCACGAGATGTACAGCTCGGGCATCGCCGCCACCGCCGCTTCGAGCTTGGCCTTGGCCTCGGCCTTCTTCCCTGCACCCAGCAGTTCGAACGCCTCGCGCTGGTCCTTGATCCCCGGCTGCTCCAGGGCCTCCTTGGCCGCTTCCGCCTGCAGCTCCGCGATGCTCTTCAGGGTGTAGGAGACCTCCAGCGTCTGGCCACCGATGCGCGGCTTGACCATCGCTTCCTGGCCCTGGAAGCCGTTCGCCTCGATGCGGAAGAGGTACTGCTTGGTGCCGTCGGCGACGATGGTGGCAAACTCGCCTTTCTCATCGGTGACGACCTCGCGCCTGAAGTTGGTGATCTCTGGGCAGGTGATGGTGATCTTGGCGCCTGCAATGGGCTTGTTGGCCGTGTCCTTGATGAGTCCCTTGATGCGTCCCTGGGCCTGTGCCAGCAAGACGATCGGGACAAGCAGCAACGCAATGGTGAGAATCCTCGCAACCTTCATGGCTTGCTCCTCCGGTCGCAGGGCGTCATGCCTTGCCACCGCCAGTGTACGCTCCGACCTGCGCAGAGGCAACAAACGTGCCGCTCGCGTGTCAACACTCTTTAGAAATGTCCCCTTGGGAGCTCGATAGAAATGACCCCCAGTGGTTGTCGTCGGGGCTGTGGGCGGTGTGGGAAGCCCGCAGGGCTTTCCAAGCGGCTGTGGGAAAGCCGGCGG
>Ga0209506_1000896_pt1 | contig 34798 bp, 34 predicted proteins | sample AD_JPNHG2_MetaG_FD_184409 | JGI IMG/M metagenome (GOLD analysis project Ga0209506, IMG submission 184409) | Active sludge microbial communities of municipal wastewater-treating anaerobic digesters from Japan - AD_JPNHG2_MetaG (SPAdes) (version 2) | ecosystem: Engineered > Bioreactor > Anaerobic...
CGGCCCTGAAGCGCACCGAGGAGGAGCTCCAGCTCACCGTCGAGAGGCTGCGCAAGGCCACGGCGGGCATCATCCGGGCCATCGACCGCATCGTCGAGACGCGCGACCCCTACACGGCGGGACACCAGCACCAGGTGGCGCGGCTGGCCTCGGCCCTCGCGCAGGAGATGGCCCTGCCCGCGGACACGATCGAGGCGATCTACGTGGCCGCCTCGATCCACGACCTCGGGAAGATCACCGTGCCCGCCGAGATCCTGAGCAAGCCGGGGCACATCAGCGACATCGAGCGGGGGATCATCCGCACGCACCCGCAGGTGGGCTACGACATCCTCAAGAGCATCGACTTCCCCTGGCCCATCGCGGAGATCGTGCTGCAGCACCACGAGCGGCTCGACGGCTCGGGCTACCCCCGGGGCCTGCAAGACGGCGACATCGGCATCGAGGCGAGGATCCTCGGCCTGTCGGACGTCGTGGAGTCGATGGGCTCCCACAGGCCCTACCGGCCCACCCTCGGGATGGAGAGGGCCCTGGCCGAGATCCGGAAGAACCGGGGAACCCTCTACGACCCGGAGGTCGTCGATGCCTGCCTGCGGCTCTTCGCGGAAGGGCGCTTCGCCTTCGAGGAGCCGCCGGGCGATCCCGACCGGTAACACGCGGCTCCCCGCGGGAGCCCGGGAAAGGAAGGCTTGCATGAAGAAACCCGTCGACACCTTCACCGTGGAAGACCGGCACATGCCGCCCTTTTTCACCAAGATCCCCCTGTCCATCGAACGCGGCGAGGGGATCTACGTCTGGGACGAGTCGGGGCGGCGCTACATCGACTGCACCGCCGGCTGGGGGGTCACCTGCCTGGGGCATGCGCACCCCGCCATCGCCGAGGCCCTGGCCGATCAGGGCCGGAAGATCCTCCAGAACCCCAACTCGGGGCTCACCTACTCCCCCGCCCGGGCAAGGCTCATCGCGCTGCTGACGGAGATCCTGCCCCCGAACCTGACGAGGGTCTTTTTCTCCAGCAGCGGCGCCGAGGCCAACGATGCCGTGATCAAGCTGGCCCGCAAGGCCACGGGCCGGATGGACGTCGTCTCGACGGAGCAGAGCTTTCACGGCAGGACGATCAGCACGGCCTCGGCCACGGGACAGGCAAAGCATCGTGAACGGTTCAACCCGCTCATGCCGAACTACATCTTCGTGCCCTACGGCGACGCGGCGGCCATCGCCGGGGCCCTGAGCGACGGCACGGCCGCCGTGATCCTCGAGCCCATCCAGGGCGAGGGCGGGGTCAACGTGCCGCCCGAGGGCTACCTCCGGGAGGTCGAGGCGCTCTGCCGAGAGGCCGGCGCCTGCCTGATCGTCGACGAGGTCCAGACGGGCTTCTGCCGGACGGGCCCGATGTTCGCCGTCACGGAGATGGGCGTCCGGCCGGACTTCATGACCCTGGCCAAGGGGATCGCCGGGGGGTTCCCCTTCGGTGCCTTCGCCCTCACGGAGGCGATCTCGGCGAAACTCGAGAAAGGCGACCACGGCGGCACCTACTGCGGGAACCCCCTGGGATGCGCCGTGGCGTACGCCGTGATCCGGCACCTGATCGACCACGACATCGAGCGGAACGTGCGAAGCGTCGGCGCCAGGATCCACGAGCAGATGCTCCTGTGGCAGGCGCGGTTTGCGGGGATGATCGTCGACGTGCGGGGCCGGGGCCTGCTGCTGGCCATGGAGATGGCCGACGCGGCAACGGCCGAGAGGCTTTTCCACGAGGCCCTGAAGCGGGGTCTCATCCTCAACCTGATCCAGACCCGGGTCATCCGTCTCTGTCCCGCCCTCAACATCACGCCGGGCGAGGCCGAGACGGTTCTCTCGATCCTGGACGAGGCGCTGGACGCCGCGGCCGGGACGGTCTGATCGAAACGAACGGGTCCCACGCGACCGGGGAGTCCCATGAAACTCAATTTCACCCGAACCAACGGCCCCCTGGACGATCTCATCGAGCGGGTGCTCGAGACCGCCGGGGGCATCGGCAGGCCCGGGCTCGTGCGCGAGATGATCATCGCCGCGCTCAAGGCCGGGCAGGAGGCCGACGAGAGCGCCGACCTCAAGCTCATGAACTCCACGCTCAAGGAGATGCGGTTCACCTCCAAGGTCTTCGGCCCCTACCGCAACGTCCGCAAGGTCACCGTCTTCGGCTCGGCCCGCACCCGGCCGGGCGAGGCGATCCACGAGATGGCGAGGCGCCTCGGGGCCCGGCTCGCCGAGGCCGGCTACATGGTCATCACGGGCGGGGGCGGGGGCATCATGCAGGCCGTCAACGAAGGCGCAGGCCCCGAGCATTCCTTCGGCGTCAACATCCGCCTGCCCTTCGAGGAGAAGCCGAATCCCGTCAGCGAGGGCAACCCGCGGTTCATCAACTACAAGTATTTCTTCAACCGCAAGGTCGCCTTCCTGAAGGAGTCCGATGCGGTGGCGCTCTTCCCGGGCGGCTTCGGCACGCTCGACGAGGCCATGGAAACGCTCACCCTGGTGCAGACGGGAAAGCGCAACCCCATGCCGCTGGTGCTCGTGGACGACCCGGAGCACCCCTACTGGCCCCGCCTGATCCGGTTTTTCGAGGAGGACCTCCTGGCCCGCCGGTTCATCTGCCCGTCGGACTTCGCGCTCTTCGAACGGGTGGAAACCGTCGAGGCCGCGGTGGCAACGATCCTCCGCTTCTACCGCCGCTACCACAGCCTGCGCTACGTGCAGGGCCGGCTCGTGATCCGGCTCACGTCGGCGCTCGGCCCCGACGAGATCCGGGCGCTCGCGGAGCGGTTCCGGGACATCCTGCTGCCCGGGGGGGACATCGCCGCCTCCGGTGCCCTCGACGAGGAGCGTGAAGATGATGATGAGACGCACCTGCCGCGGCTCGTGATCGACTTCAACCGCAGGGACTTCGGACGGCTCCGGAACCTGATCGACGCCGTCAACGATTTTTGAGACAGCGCTGCGACGCCGGGCGGGAGGAACCCATGGGACCCGTGCAATTCCAGGACAACACGTTTCGCGACGGCCACCAGTCGATCCACGCGACCCGGATGACGACGGAGGACATGATCCCCGTCGCCGAGAGGATGGACGAGGCGGGGTTCTGGGCGGTGGAGGTCTGGGGCGGCGCCACGTTCGACACGATGCACCGCTTCCTCAACGAGGACCCCTGGGAGCGGCCGCGCATCCTGAAGCGGCACATGAAGAAAACCCCTTTCGCCATGCTGCTGCGGGGCCAGAACCTCGTGGGCTACCGGCACTACGCCGACGACGTCGTCCGGGCCTTCGTCGACCGGGCCTGCGCGGTGGGGATCGACGTCTTCCGCGTCTTCGACGCCCTGAACGACCTGCGCAACCTCGAGACCGCCGCCGCCCGCATCCGGGCCAACGGCAAGCACTTCGAGGGCGCCGTCGTCTACTCGCTGACGGAGCGGCACCTGGGGGGCGAGGTCTTCAACCTGCCCTACTACGTCTCGAAGGCCAAAGCCCTGGAGGAGCTGGGCGCCGATTCGATCTGCATCAAGGACATGGCGGGCATCCTGGCGCCCTACGACGCCTACACGCTTTTCTCCGAGCTCAGGAAGGCCGTCGGGGTCCCCCTGCACCTCCACACCCATTACACCAGCGGCATGGCGTCGATGAGCTGCCTGAAAGCCATCGAGGCCGGGGTGGACATCGTGGACACCTGTGTCGCCCCCTACGCCATGCGGACCTCGATGCCGCCCATCGAGCCGCTCCTGCTCACCCTGGAGGGCACCGAGCGGGACCCGGGCATCCCCATGGAGCGGATCCTGGAGATCGGACGCTACCTGGAGACCCTGGCGCCCCGGTACGAACAGCACATCGCCTCCAACAGCCTGTCGCTGATCGACGAGAGCGTGATCGCCCACCAGATCCCCGGCGGGATGACCTCCAACCTCGTCAGCCAGCTCAGGGAGATGAACGCCCTCGATCGGCTCCCCGAGGTCCAGCGGGAGATCCAGGCGGTCCGCCGGGAGGCGGGGATGCCGCCGCTCGTGACGCCGACATCACAGATCGTCGGTTCGCAGGCCGTCATGAACGTGCTGGCGGGCCGGTACCGGACGATCAGCAACCCGTTTCGCGACCTGCTGTTCGGGCTCTACGGGAAGACGCCCGCCCCGGTCGATCCGAAAGTCCGGGAGATGGCCCTGCGCGGCTACCAGAAGGGGGTCTGGATCACGGACCGGCCGGCCAACCACCTCAAGCCGGAGATGGAAGCGGCCCGCCGGAAGCTGGGCGACCTGGCCCAAACCGAGGAGGACGTCCTGACCTGCGTCCTCTACCCCGCCTCGGGGGAGCAGTTCCTGAGACGAAAGTACGGCAGGGAGTAGCGGGACGGCAAACCGCCCTTTGCGTTCCCGCAACGCGGCCGTGAACGCCGGGAAAAACCCGACAGGTCGTCAGGTTTCTTTACGACCCGGCGTCTCGACCTAAATCGCCGAAAAAAAATACAATTTTTGAATCTCATCCGGCCTGCGGGGCTTTCACTGTCGGCAATCTTTACGAGCGACCGGCCATGCGGGACGGGGATTTCTTCAAGATTCCGAAACAAATCGACAGGTTCCCGTTCAGGCATTTTTTTTGCTTTTTTACGCATCGGGCAGGATCGCTTGCCCGGCTTGCCGTTCAACCCTAGAGATTTGCGCGCCCGGACCCTGCCTTCGGGACGGGGCCCGGCGGGCGCACCACGGGCATCGAAAGGAGGGCGCCATGCCGGCTGTGAACCGCTCGAGGATCCCCCTCGCCGTTGTCTGCATCCTGGTTTCCCTGTTGCTGCCTTCGCCCGCCGCGGCCGTTTACGAGGACGTCAACAAGTACTGGGACAGCATCCCCGCGGGCATCGACCCCACGGACTCGAGCGACTCGTACATGTGCTGGGCGGCCACGGCGTCCAACGTCCTGGCCTACACGGGCTGGGGCATCGACAACGCCTCCACGGCCTATGCGAGGCAGTACGACGTCTACCACGAGTACCTCGGGCAGACCCCCAACGCGCCGGGGACCGGCATCGAGGCCTACCAGTCCTACTTTCGGTGGCACCCGGCCGTCGGGCCGTCACCCGTTATCGTCCAGATCTACCCGGACACGGCGCAGCCCGGCGTCTTCATCGATCAGGCGCAGGCGCTCCTCGCCGGAGGCTACGGCCTGTACCTCTCCCTTTCCATCGGTCACGCGGTGACGCTCTGGGACATCGGGACGACCGCGGCGGGGATCCGCACCGTGACGATCACCGACTCCGACGACCGCTATGCGGGCACGCAGACCTACGAGCTCGTCCAAATCACGGAGGGGATATCGGCGGGCCGATGGGCCATCCGGGACTACCGGCTCTTCGACGGCCGGACGATCGAGTACGCCGTCATGCGGCGCATCGATGCCCTGGCGCCCGATGGCTACGGCGTGGATTCAGGACTGACCTACATTCCTTATAACGACGGGGTTCCGATCGGCGGAAGCTCCACGGGGAACTGGGTCCGGGTCGACAACCCGACCTTTCTGCCCGGCGGTCTGATCCCCATCGAGGTGCCCATGACGCTCTTCCGCTATGCCGTGCCGGCCGGCTGGACGGCGGACGAGCCCGACGGCCCCTACGTGAGCGTGCCGGAGCCCTCGACGGCATGGCTCCTGCTGGCGGGCCTGGCCGGCCTGGCGACATTCGCCCGGAGGAAAAACGGGGGGACGCGGACCTAGAGGAACGGCAGGGGCTCGTCCCGGCGATAGGCCGTGGCCTGGCATGAGGCCATGAGGTCGCCCGCGGCGTTGCGGACCTCGATCAGGAAATGGCTGACCCGGCGGGTGCGGTTGACGAGCTTTGCCTCGGCCTGCAGGACGTCCCCGTCGTTCGGGGCCTTCATGTAGGAGACGCTGACGTTCAGGGCGATCTCGACGCGGCCGCTGGCGTTCGAGGCGAACTGGAACGCCTCGTCGATGAGCGAGAAGAGCGCCCCGCCGTGGCAGCGGCGGTAGATGTTGTGATGCGCCTCCGTGAAGGCCATCCGGACGAGGGCGTAGCCGTCTTCGAGCTTCACGAGCTCGAGGCCCAGCATCTTCGCGTAGGGCTCACGTTCGGCCCTCCGTCGCAGGGCCTCGAAGACCTTCTCGCTCATGTCTCCCTCCCGACATCAAATCCCCCGAGTCCGGTCAAGAACGTACAGACGGAAGTTGTTCTGCATGAGAAGCGAAGAGGGTTCGAAGGCGAGAAGGTTGGAGAATCGGAGAGCAGGCATTGGCCGCGAACTTATCCAACATTCTTACCCTCTCACCTTCTGACCTTCTCTTGCTCGGGATGTGCCTCCGGTCAACAGCATCTCAGAGGCTGTACACCTTCTCCCCCGGCAGCACGGTGAACCCGCTCTTCGTCAGGATCTCGATGGCCCTGTCCGTGGCATTGAAGCGGAAGATGATGATCGCGTGCTCGCCGCTCCGCTCCACGAAGGCGTACATGTACTCCACGTTGATGTTCTCCTTCGAGAGCGCCTCGAGGATGCTGTGCAGCCCGCCCGGGCGGTCGGGGACCAGCACGGCCACGACGCTCGTGCGCCCCACGGTGAAGCCGTTGTCCTTCAGGACCTGCTTGGCCTTCTCCGCGTCGTTGACGATCAGGCGGAGCACCCCGAAATCGGAGGTGTCCGCCAGCGACAGGGCCCGGATGTTGATGCCCGCGTCCTTGAGGACCCGGGTGACGAACTCCAGCCCGCCCGGCTTGTTCTCGAGGAAAATGGAAATCTGCTCGACCTTGTTCATGGCTTCACCCCCTTGGCGCGGTCTCAGATGGTCCGCTTGTCGATGACGCGCTTCGCCTTGCCCTCGAAGCGCTGGATCGTCTTGGGCTCCACGAGTTTCACCTTCGCCGACACACCCAGGTAGTCCTTGATGTCCTTCGTGATGCGGCGGCTGAGCTCCTGCAGGACCTTGACCTCGCCCGTCTCGGCGAAGAGCTTCTCGCCCACTTCGACCTGCACCTCCAGGGTGTCCAGGGTCCCCTCGCGGTCGGCGATCAGCATGTAGTGGGGCTCGAGGCCCGGGATGTTGAGCAGCACGCCCTCGATCTGGGAGGGGAAGACGTTGACGCCGCGGATGATGATCATGTCGTCGCTGCGGCCCGTGATGCGGTCCATGCGCACGAGCGTCCGGCCGCACCGGCAGGGCGCCTTGACGAGCCGGGAGACGTCCCGGGTCCGGTAGCGGACGAGCGGGAAGGCCTCCTTGGTGAGCGTCGTGAACACGAGCTCGCCGACCTCGCCCTCGGGCAGCACCTCGCCCGTATCGGGGTTGATGATCTCGGCGATGAAGTGGTCCTCGAAGATGTGAAGGCCCTGCTTGGCCTCGGTGCACTCCATGGAGACGCCGGGCCCCATGACCTCCGAGAGCCCATAGATGTCGAGGGCCGTGATGTTGAGCTTCTCCTCGATCTGCTCGCGCATCTTCTCGCTCCAGGGCTCGGCGCCCAGGATGCCCACGCGGAGTTTCAGCGAGCGCATGTCGACGCCCATCTCCTCGCCCTGCTCAGCCAGGTAGAGCGTGTAGGAGGGCGTGGCGCAGATGGCGGTGGGCCCGAAGTCCTGCAGGATCATGATCTGGCGTTTCGTGTTGCCGCCCGACATGGGGATGACGCTCGCCCCGAGCCGCTCGGCCCCGTAGTGGGCGCCGAGGCCGCCCGTGAAGAGCCCGTAGCCGTAAGCGTTGTGGATGATGTCGTTCTTCGTCAGGCCCGCCATGACGAAGCAGCGGGCCATGAGCTCGGACCAGGTGTCGATGTCGCGCTTCGTGTAGCCCACGACGGTGGAGCGGCCCGTGGTGCCCGAGGAGGCGTGGACCCGGACGACACTCGACATGGGGACGGCGAACATGCCGTAGGGGTAGTTGTCCCGCAGGTCCTGCTTGGTCGTGAAGGGGAGCCTCCTCAGGTCGTCCAGCGACCGGATGTCGTCGGGCTTGACGCCCGCGTTGTCGAAGGTCCGCTTGTAGAACCCCACGGTGTGGTAGACGCGCTGCACCACCTGCTGGAGCCTTTTGACCTGCAGGGCCTCCAGTGCCTCCCGCGGCAGGGTCTCGAATTCTTCGTTGTAGATCATAATCCCCTCTTGCCTCCTCGTGTTGATGTCGGAACCGGGAAAACAGGCCGCACTATAGCCGAAATCCCCGCCCTTTCAAAGCGGATTTACTCGCCGCTCCTCTCGGGGATGCAGATGCTCCCGTCCCGGTAGCAGCGCCGGATGTAGACGTAGCCGCCGGCCAGGGCGACGATGATCACGCCGATCCCGATGAGCTTCAGGCCGTCGAGTTCCTTCACATCGAGGATGATGACCTTGCGGGCGATCGCGATCATCGCCACCGTCATGACGACCTCGACGTGGACCAGCCTGTGGTCCAGGTACATCCGGATGGACTCGAGCAGCTCGATCCCGATGAGGACCAGCAGGAACATGCCGAAAATTTCGAGGAGACGGTTCACGTCGAAGAGCAGGTACGGCGGCGTGCCGAGGTCCCGGATGATGATCCAGGCCAGGTCGAGGGAGGCAAAGAGGACGACCAGGGCCATCATGACGACCAGCGCCCGGATGACGACGCCTTCGAGCTTTTGCAGGTATTTGATCATGACAGACTCCACGCGGCGGGATGGCCTTACCGGGTATTTCTATCACAACCGGCGGGAAGAGCAAAGGGTTTGTGGTTGGAATCCGGTCGGTTCGTGCTTATAATAAACCTGCGACAGCACCGCGGAACGCAAGAAAGGGAAAAGAGCATCGCATGGCTACGATCAAGATCACCGGGATGTCCTGCAACCACTGCGTCATGGCCGTCACGAAGGCCCTGAGCGGCATCGACGGGATCCGGAACGTGCAGGTGGATCTCGCGAGGGGCGAGGCGACCTTCGACGAAACGAAGCCTGTCGACAGGGCGCTCATCGGGGAAAGAATCCGGAAAGCAGGGTACGACGTTGCCTGAGAAGATCGCCCTGGGCATCTCCGGCATGACCTGCGCCGCCTGCGTGCGGCGCCTGGAGGAGGGCCTGAAGGCCCTGCCGGGCGTGCAGGACGCCACGGTCAACCTCGCCTCGAGCAAGGCCCTCGTGGAATACGATCCCGGCGCCGTGAGCGTGGAGCTCATGGCCGCGACGGTGCGCGACCTCGGCTACACCGTCGTTTCCCGGGAACCGGCGGGCCGTGGCGCCCCGGAAAAGACGACCGTTTCGATCGGCGGGATGACCTGCGCCGCCTGCGTGCGCCGGGTGGAGTCTGCCCTGAAGGAAATCCCCGGTGTCGAAGAGGCCGCCGTGAACCTGGCCACGGGCCGCGGCACGGTGACCCACGGCCCGGAATGGGCGGGGGCGGGCGCGCTCCGAAGGGCCGTCACGGAGGCGGGCTACGAGTACCTGGGCCTCGTCGACGAGCTGCAGGAGGACCCCATCGAGAAGGCCCGCGAGCGGGAGATCCGGGAGCTGACCGCCAAGTTCACCGCGGGCATCGTCCTGAGTGTGGTCATCTTCATGGGGACCATGCAGGAGTGGTTTCCCTTCCTGGACGGAATCCCGCGGCAGGCCATGCTCGACCTGCTCTTCGCGCTGACGACGCCCGTCGTTTTCTGGGTGGGAAGCCGGTTTCACTCGGGCGCCCTGAAGGCGCTGAGACAGAAGACCTCGGACATGAACACCCTGGTGTCCGTCGGGTCGCTCTCGGCCTACCTCTACTCCGCGCTGGCCACCTTTTTCCCGTCCCTCTTCACCCGCGCCGGCTTGGAGCTGCACGTGTACTACGACGGGGCGGCGTTCATCGTGAGCTTCATCGTCCTGGGGCGCCTGCTCGAGGCGCGCACGAAGGGAAAGACTTCGCAGGCCATCAAGCGCCTCGCGGGCCTCAAGCCCCGGACGGCCCGTGTGATCCGGGACGGGCAGCCGGTCGACGTCCCCGTCGAAGAAGTCATGAAGGGCGACGAGATCCTCGTGCGGCCCGGCGAGAAGATCCCCACCGACGGCGTCGTCCTTGCGGGCGCCTCGGCCGTGGACGAGTCCATGCTCACGGGCGAGAGCCTGCCCGTCGCAAAGGAGCCCGGCAGCGAGGTCTACGGGGCCACGATCAACCGCAGCGGCAGCTTCACCTTCCGCGCGACGAAGATCGGGGCCGAGACGGCCCTGGCCCAGATCATCCGCCTCGTCGAGGAGGCCCAGGGCTCCAAGGCGCCCATCCAGCGGATCGCCGACCGCGTGGCCGCCGTGTTCGTGCCGACCGTCATGGCGATTGCCGCCGTCACCTTCGCCGTCTGGGCCTTTCTCGTCCCCGAGCCCGTCCTGACGCGGGCCCTTCTCAATTTCGTCTCCGTCCTCATCATCGCCTGCCCCTGCGCCATGGGACTGGCGACACCGACGGCCGTCATGGTGGGCACGGGCATCGGCGCCGAGAAGGGGATCCTCATCAAGGGGGGCGAGAGCCTCGAGAAGGCGCACCGGCTGACCCTGGTCGTCTTCGACAAGACGGGCACCCTCACCGTGGGCGAGCCGCGCGTCACCGACGTCGAGACGGCGCCCGGCACGTCAAGGAATCGGGTTCTGCAGATCGCCGCTTCCGTGGAGGCGCTTTCGGAACACCCCCTGGCCGCCGCCATCGTCGAGAAGGCGAGGAGCGAGGGGATCGCGGCGGTCGCCGTCGACGGGTTCGAGGCCCTCTCCGGCCTCGGCGCAAAGGCCCTTTTCGAGGGGGTCCCCGTGCTGCTGGGCAACCGCAGGCTCGTCGAGCAGGAAGGCGTGCGCCTCGACGGACTGGGCGCGACGGCGGACAGGCTCTCCGGGGAGGCGAAGACCTGCGTCTACGTCACCGTCGGGGGACAGGCGGCCGGCGTGATTGCCCTTTCCGACGTGCCGAAGGACACGGCCGCCGAGACGCTGCAGGACCTCAAAGGCATGGGACTCAAGGTCGCCCTGATCACGGGCGACAACGAGACCACCGCCCGGGCCGTAGGAAGGACCCTCGGCATCGACGAGGTGCTCGCCGAGGTCCTCCCCGGCGGAAAGGCAAAGGAGATCGAACGCCTGCAATCGCAGGGCGAGGTCGTCGCCATGGTGGGCGACGGGATCAACGACGCCCCGGCCCTCTCGGCCGCCGACATCGGGATCGCCGTCGGCGCGGGGAGCGACGTGGCCATCGAGGCCTCCGACATCACGCTCATCCGCGACGACCTGCGTGCCGTGCCCGAGGCGATCCGGCTGTCCTTCCGGACGATGCGGACGATCCGGCAGAACCTGTTCTGGGCCTTCATCTACAACATCATCGGGATCCCCGTCGCCGCGGGGGTTCTGTATCCCTTCTTCGGCGTCCTTCTCAACCCCGTGTACGCCGCCGCCGCCATGGCGCTCAGCTCCGTGTCGGTGGTGACCAACTCGCTGCGGCTGCGGTGGACGCGATAAGGGGAAAATGTTCTCGCCCTGTGCAGTGAAGGCGGGGACCGCACAGGGCGAGGAGGAAGGGGAGGGAATCGTATATCGATATCCTCACAGCAGCCTGTAAGGATAAGCGCGTTTCGTCCAGATGCTGGCCGGGTAATCGGCCTGCAGCCTTTCGTAGGCCATCTTGAGCGGCTTCGCGTTGTGGGTGCTCTTGTACTGGCAGATCCCTTTCAAGTAGATCGCCTCGGCCGTCGACTCGCTCCTCGGGTACTGCTCCACGATCTGGTCGAAGTATTGCAGGGCCTTGTCAATCCTGTCGGCATCGAAATGGACTTTCCCCACCCCCAGGAGAACCGAGGGGATCAGCTCTTCAGGCGGCAAAAACCCGACGGCCCTGTGATGCTCCTTCCCTTCGCCGTTGACCGTAATGAGAGTCGGTGTCCACTTGACCATGTACTTGTCCGCCCAGGGACCGGCATCGCCGGAAAGCTTGACCGGTACGACATTCTCCTCGATGAGATTGATGACCTTCTGATCCGGGTATGACAGCGTCTCCATTTTTCGGCTGTCGGTCAGCCCGGGGTCATGAAAAAAGATCAGAACCGGTTTATCCCTGGCTTCCCGTCGCTTGAGAGCCTTTTTCAGGTCCGTCTCCCAACGAATGCTCGCCGGCAATTCGATCGTCCTCCGCCGTCCGTCAAAGGGAATCAACAAAACGCATCAATCTGCAAAGCAAACAGGCTGCCATGGTCGGGATATCGGTCGTCTTTCCCTAACATGCCGATATTCCAACATGTTCCAGAATAGTAGCGGCCCTTCGCCCCCGGAAGAGGCGACACGATTCCCCTGCATGATCCGGAAGAGACCCTTGCGGAACCGGGGCATTCACCCCGAGATGCCCTTTCGACGGGCATCTGGAGGCGGCGACCCTTTCGTCACGCCCCCGCGACATGCATGTCGCGGGCCGCAGGCCTATCGAGCCGGCACACGCGACCCCCGGCAGGCGCGAGGCATCGGGCTGCAGGCATCGGGACGGAAGACGACGGACGGTCCCGTTCAAGAACACGCGACGATGCATCAGGCGGGCAGGATGCAGTCCGGCCCGTCGTGGGCGGCGTTATTGACCGCGGGAGTCACCTCGTAGGCCTCCATCGCCTCCGCGGGATAGGGCATCAGTACCGACTCGAGCAGTCCGCGGTCTTTTTCGGCGGGATCGAGCCAGCGATCCTCGAGCGTTTCGGGCACGATGACGGGCATGCGGTCGTGGATGGGCCGCACAAGATCGTTTGCCCCGGTCGTGATGATCGTGCAGGTGCGGATCTCGCGGCCGTCGGGGGCTTTCCACACCTCGTACAGACCGGCAAAGCCGAAGGGTTCTCTCGACTTGAGGAAGACGTAGACCGGCACCTTGCGGCGCCCCGCCTGTCGCCACTCGTAAAACCCGTCGGCCGCGATGAGGCAGCGGCGCTTCGCGAAGGCGCCGCGAAAGCTGGGCTTCACCGCCAGGGTTTCGGCGCGGGCGTTGATGAGGCGGTTGCCGATGGAGGGGTCCTTTGCCCAGAAAGGGATGAGCCCCCAGCGCATCGGCTCGATACGCCTCGCCCCGTCCGCAACGACGCAGAGGATGTCCTGTCCCGGGGCGATGTTGTACCGGGGGCGAAGCCCGGCCGGCGCCGCGGCGCGGAACCGTTCGGCAACGGCGACGAAAGGGCTGACGAGGGTGAACCTGCCGCACATGGGTGCCTCCGTTCGCGGCGTTCAAAAAGGCCGAGATGCATGACCGCTGCCGGCCGGAGGGCAAGAGGGTATGAAGAGGAGATGGGTGAAGAAGCCGGCGGGCAGAACTTCGGTACCCGACGCATCCAACGTTCTGACCCTCTCACCTTCTTGCCTTCTCGGTTTGCCCGATGCGCCCCTATCACCGACGTCTCAGCCGTCCTCGGGATTGAGCATCCGATGCTCGTGGTACATGCATCGGTCCTGCACGAAGAGGATCCCGTTTTCCTCGGCAAGCCTGCGGGCCTCCTCGTTGCGGATTCCCTGCTGGAGCCAGACGACGGAGACGTCGCCCCTTTCCTTCTTCCTGGCAACCGCCTCTTTCACCGGCTCCAGGGCCTCTCCGGAGCGGCGGAACACCTGGACCACGTCGATGCGACCGGGGACCGACTTGAGGTCGGGGTAGCTCTTGCGCCCCAGGATTGTATCGGCCGCGGGGTTGACGGGGATAATGGCATAGTCCTTCCCGGCCAGGTATTCGGGCACCCAGTGGGCCGCCTTGGCGGTGTCCCTCGACATGCCGTAGACGGCAATCGTCCGGGTTTTCTCGAAGATGCTGCGGATCTTGTCGCGGGCGTCCATTTCCCTTCCCCGGCGAGAGGTGCATTCATCGTAACACACCCTCATGCCGTCATTCCAGCTTTGCCTGTCTTCACTCCACGCGCACGTGCTTCCAGCGCCCGCCCCGGAAACGCAGGGCCATGAGCAGGCCGTAGCCCATCATGGAGACGACCATGGCGACCCAGACGCCGGTGGGCCCGCAGCCCATGGCGATCGCCAGCAGATAGGCCAGCGGCAGCCGGATGCCCCACATGCAGGCCACGATGATCCACATGGTGGACCTCGTGTCGCCCGCGCCCGTGACGGCCCCGGAGAGGATGGTCCCCAGGGCCAGGAACGGCTCGGCCACCATGTTGATCCGCAGGTAATTGGCTGTCTCGGCAAGGACCTCCGGGGTTCGGGCGAGGATCGCTGCGAACGCCTCGGCCCAGATGAAAACGGGCAGGGCCAGCGTCCCGAGCAGGACCATCCCCGCCCCCGCCGTCTTCCAGCCGAGGGTCTCCGCCCTCTGCGGGTTGCCCGCCCCGAGGTTCTGCCCGGCGAGAACGGATGCGGCCATGTTCAGCGCGAAGGCCGGCAGGAAGATGATGGCCTCGATCCGGAGGCCGTTGGTCAGGGCGGCCAAGGCCGTGACCGTTCCCTCGCCGATCCGCGACAGGATGTTGTAGAGCACAATGCTCCCCGCCTGCCAGGCGACCTGCAGGAAGACCGACGGCCAGCCGATGTCGATGATCCTGCCGATGGTGGCGAAATCCACGCGCCACGGCTCGGTGAAGACGCCCCGCCAGCGTCTCGTCGCCAGCAGGGCCAGGCTGATGAGCATCCCCGCGGCGAAGGACGAGGCGGTGGCCAGCGCGATGCCCCGGTATCCCATCTGCGGGAAGGGCGGAATCCCGAAGACCAGGGCGAAGTCGCCCGCGATGTTGACGAGGCTGACGAAGAACATCGTGAGCAGGGGCTTTTGCACGTCGCCCGCGGCCCGGAAGAGGGAATTCGTAATGATGAGCAGGTAGTTGGGCCCCAGGGCGAGGGCGAAGATGCGCAGGAAGTCCTCCGCGACGGCGCGGATCTCCCCGGGCATGCCCGCCAGGGCGACGATCTCGCGGCAGTACACGACGGTGGCGGCGGTGATCACGGCCGCCACGACGGCGCCGAACAGCAGCGACTGCCTCGCGATCCCGACGGCCCGGCCAGGGTTCGACGCCCCGACGGCCCGCGACACCATGGCGATGGTGCCGACGCCGATGGCGTTTGCGACGATGATGACGATGAAGAAGAGCTGGGTGACGAACCCGATGGCCGCTTGGATGTCGGGCCCGATGAAGCCCGCCACGTAGAGATCGGCCAGGCCCACGAGGAAGTTGAAGATCATGATGAAGAAGGTGGGCCACGAGAGATGCCAGATGTTCTTCCAGAGGCTGCCCTGCGTCAGCTCCGGGGGATGATGCGCGCCGATGGGTTTCCCTCCATGCCGTCGGGTACCCGGGCCCGAAGCGGCCCGGATAGCCGTAACATAACCGCGAGCGCCCGTTCACACAATGACCCCCCCTCGTCCCCCTGGCTCAAAGGGGGTCGAAAGGGGGGTTTGACTCTCCAATCGCCGCGGATCACTGCACGTGTCAGTACCTGAACAGCGCCGCCACCGGCTCCCGGTCCGGCATCCTGTCGCGGTGGATGGCATAGACCTTCCCGCCCGATCCGAGTGTCTGGACCGCCGCAAAATCGATCAGGTCCTCGTCGCCTTTCTTTCCGCCGTTGTGCAGAACGGCTTTCCCCGTTTCGGGGTTGAAGGTGCCCCATTTCTCCTGGCCCACCTCCACGAAGAGATACCCGACCCGTCCGTGATGGGCGGCCGGCACGATCTCCTCGAGGTTGTTCGAGGCGAGGCCCGTCCCGAGGGACTGCCGGTAGCGTACCCGGGCCTCCTCCTGTTCCTTGAGGAACCAGGGCTCCACGATGGGAAGGGCCTGCGCGTGAAGCTCCTCGGCACTTGCCTGGTCCGGGTTGCCGATGATCGCCGTCTCCACGAGGCTGGGGTGGGTGTTGACGTCACGGTACAGGGAAAAGACATATTCGACCCCGGCAACGATCAGCGGGTCGCGCTCGTCCTTCAGGACCGACCGGAGGGTCTTGTCGATCTGCTGGAGATACCGGAGAACGTTTTCCTTGGTGTAGACCTCGTCGGTCCAGGCCGTCGAGCCCCGGGGCCCCGTCCCCCCCGACGAGGAGGAGCGGGAGCGCAGGCGCTTGCCGACCGCGTCGACCTTGAGCACCTCGTCGATGTTCCGCGGCATGCCCTCGGGCCGCGTTTCCTTCACCCCGTACCGCGAGCACACCAGCAGGCGTACGTCCTTCTGGCTCAGGGCCAGCACGTAGAAGCGGCCCTCGGTATTGAACAGGGGAAGCAGGGGCTTGACGTTGAACCGCTCGGCCAGGACGACCGAGGGCTGGAACTCCACGGGAAGCCGGTAGCTCCGGAAAAAATCGGGGCACAGGAAGAGGGCGAGCCCGCTGGACTGCTGCCGCCAGAAGGGGTTGTTTTTCACGAGGGCCTGGACGGGTTCGAGGAATTTCTCCGCCTCGGCCGCCCGGCGGCCGCCGCTCACGAGCCGCTCTTCCGCCTCCCGGAGGAGGTTTTTCAGCCGGATCGCGTTCTGCTGCACCTCGGCGCCGGCCTTGTGGGTGGGCATGTAGATGCTCAGGCTCGGCGCCCTCCCCTTTTCGATGAGAAGCCTCAGTTCGTCTTTGGAAAGCTCGTTCATAAACCCTCCATCAACCCGTGTATTGGATGTCCGCCGCCTGTCCCCGCGTCCGGGGCTCATCGCCCCGCCCGCACGGCAAGGGCGGCATCGGTACGGTCCGTGATGATCCCGTCGATCCGGTCATCATCCAGGAGCCGTTTCATCCGGGTTTCGTCGTTCACGGTCCAGACGGCGATTTTTTTCCCGGCCTGCCGCATGCGTTCCAGCAGCCTGCCCGCCGCCAGCGTCTCGACGGGGATCAGCCAATCCGTCTCCCCCCGCAAAAGCTCCCGGGTCAGGGCCCCGGCTTCGTTGAAGATGAATCCGGTCCGCACCCCGGCGCGGCACTGCTTGACCGCCGCGATGGACCCCGCCCGGAAGGAACTCACGATGAAGTCCTCTTCGCGCAGGGCACCGGCAACGAGGAGGACGACTTCCCGTTCGTAGCCCGCCTCCTTGAGCTCGATGTCCAGACGGATCCGGCCGCCCGCCAGGTCGAGGACCTCCTGGAGCTCGGGGAGATGAAACCCCGCGGATCGGGCCCGGTCACGGGCATCCCGAAGGGTCATGTCGCGGAGACGTCTGCCGGAGATGCCCGGGTCGTGGTGGATGACAAGCCGGCCGTCCCCCGTGCGCCGCACGTCGAACTCGATCATGTCCGCACCGAGGTCGATCGCCTTCCGGAAGGCCTCCAGGGTGTTCTCGCGGGCCGGGGACGCGGCGCCCCGGTGGGCGATGATGAGCTTGTGCCTGTCGTGCAATCCGAAAGCCTTTCCCGAGGCCTGTCAGCACTCCCGGCGGGGAGGCACGTTGAAAGCGTGAAGTTAGGAAGCGCGGAAGAGCAGAAGAGCGGATTCGATGCCGATTCTTTTTGTCCTGAGCCGCTCTTCCTCACTTCCGATCGTCCGCTCTTCGCCGACTCGAAGCCCTGTGATGGTCATATGGCATCGAACGAACAATGCCTCGCAGGATGTCCAGCTGGCACCTAGCCCCGGATCATCACCAGCATCATCTTGAAGGGTTCCATCGCCTTGAGGGCGTGGGGCTCGCCGGCCGGCATGATGATCATTTCCCCCTGCCCCAGCACGTGCGACGTGCCGGAGATCACAATCTCCGCCCGCCCTTCCAGGATGTAGACGAGGGCGTCGAAGGGCGCCGTGTGTTCGCTGAGGCCCTGCCCCGCGTCGAAGGCGAAGAGGGTCACCGTGCCGGTCTTTTTCTGGATGACGGCGCGGCTGACGACCGAGCCGGCCTGGACCTCCACCAGCCGGGCCGCGTCGAGCGTCTTCGCGACGAGAGACTCCTTTTTCTCCTGGATCGTGGTGACCATGGGTCAGGCTCCTTTCGGCGAGGCGGGCCCCCGGGGCAGGGAATCTGCAAATCGGCTGGGACCGGCTGAAACCGGTTCGTGAAAAAAATAGCAAACCGCTGCGCCTGCTGTCAAGGCGGCGGCGATTCCCTCGCCGGCCTCTCCCGCGGGGGCGTTCACGCGGAGGCGGCGGACTCCCCGAATGACCGCAGGCACTCCCTGAGCTTCGCAAAGGCGAAGGGTTTTTCCAGATAGCCGTCGGGTTCGGGACTCCATTGCCGGTGCGCGGCGATGCGGCCGCGCTCCACGAGGAGGATGACGAGCCTCGCCCCGAGGGGCGGGATCCGCAGCATGCTCCCCAGGATGGAGTGGCCGGCCATGCCGGACAGATCCTCGTCCAGGAGCGCGAGGATAGGCCGCAACGGCCGCTCCGGGGCGGGATGCGTCGCGAGCCCCCTCAGAAATTCGAGGGCCTCGCAGCCGCTCCTGACGACGTGCATCTCGTTTGCGGGCAGGTTCCGTTTCAGCAAGCCCAGGGTCGCCGCGGCACGGAGCCGGTCATGATCGCCGAGCAGGACCTCGGCGACCCGGCCGGGGACGCCTGCGTCCCGCCCGGAGGCCCGCCGGGGGCGCCAGATGCACTGCCGGCTGTCGTCCATCCAGAGAATGCGTCCCGCCAACGGCCCGGCCCTCCATGCAGACGTTGAACGGATGCGCCCCCGGCCTGCTCCCCGTCAGCCCTTGACCGCCCGGGCCACCGCCCTGCCCAGGCTTGCGCAGGCCTCGAGGTCGGCCGGCTTCGGCTGCCACTTGGCCCTCACGCCGGGTGCGGCCACGGGGATCTTGCAGCGCTGCAGGTGCTCCTCGATGAGCTTCACCGACTCGCCGCTCCAGCCGTAGGACCCGAAGGCCGCGCCGATCTTGTTCTGGAACCGCAGCCCCCGGAGGTCTTCGAGAATGGGGGCGATCGTCGGGAGCACCCCCTGGTTGACCGTGCAGGAGCCGATGATGACGGCCTTCGTCCTGAAGATCTCCGTGATCACGTCGTTGCGGTCCGTGACGGCCATGTGGAAGATCTTGTAGGGGACGCCCTCGCCGGCCAGGCCGTCCCCGACGGCCTCGGCCATCCTGCGCGTGGCCTCCCACATCGTGTCGTAGAGGATCACGGCGGTCTTCTCGGGCTCCTGGGCGGCCCACTGCTTGTACTTCGTGACGATCTGCAGGGGGTCCTTGCGCCAGATCACGCCGTGGCTCGGGGCGATCATGTCCACGGGCAGGCCGAGGCCCACCACCTCGTCGATCTTCTTCGAGACGAGCGGGCTGAAGGGCGTGAGGATGTTGGCGTAGTACTTCAGGGCCTCCTCGTAGAGTTCCTCCTGGTCGACCTGGTCGTTGAAGCGGAACGCCGTCGCATAGTGCTGGCCGAAGGCGTCGTTGGGCATCAGGAGGTTGCGGCCCGCCAGGTAGGTGAACATGCTGTCGGGCCAGTGCAGCATGGCGGCCTCGATGAATACGAGTTCGCTCTTCCCGATGGGGATGCGGTCGCCCGTCTTGACGGTGCGGAATTTCCAGGGCCGGTGATAGATCCCCTCGATGCTCTCCGCCCCCCGCCTCGAGACGACGAGCTCGGCGTTGGGCGCGTGCTGCATGATGAGCGGCAGCCCTCCGGAGTGGTCGGGTTCGGCGTGGTTGGCCACGATGATGTCGATCTTGGCCGGATCGACGACGGTCTTGATGTTCTCGAGCCACTCCTCCTTGAAGGGGGCCCAGGCCGTGTCGACCAGGACGGTCTTCTCGTCCCGGATGAGGTAGGAATTGTAGGTGGAGCCCCGGTGCGTCGAAAGCTCGTGGCCGTGAAACTTCCGCAGGCCCCAGTCGACGATGCCCACCCAGTAGACGTCCCGCATCAGCTCCGTGATCATGCAACCCTCCCGATTCCGAAGAGTTTTGTGCGTCATGACGAATATATTTTACCCATCGCCGGCCCCGAAGGAAAGGGGCAAATCGCCCGGCGACCCTTTTTGTCTCCCCGTCGATAAAATCGCTTGACATCCCGGCCCGTTTGGTTTACTCTGCGCTCCGACCTGGCGGCGACAGATAGCGAACCGGCAGGGTGCAGTAAAAGTTAGGGGACACGCAGTTTGAGGTTTGAGGTTGTTTGCCACCACACTCACACGGGTCTGGTGGTTTTTTACTTTCTGCCGAAGCTGACATCCGACTTTTACGGGAAAATCTGAGAAAGGAGGATGGAAGCGATGTCAGAAGGTACCGTGAAGTGGTTCAACGAGCAGAAAGGCTTCGGGTTCATTCAGATGGACGACGGTGGCGATATTTTCGTCCACTACAGCGCCATTCAGACCCGGGGCTTCCGTACCCTGCGCGAAGGCCAGCGCGTGAGCTTTGAAGTCACGGAAGGACAGAAGGGCCCCGCCGCGGCGAACGTGCAGATTCTGTAAAAGGGACGCATGAACTGGAGAAGGGCACCTCGGTGCGCATCGAGGTGCCCTTCTTTTCGTTTTTTCAGGGGCGTCACGCGCCCCGGGCAGCGTGCAGCATGAAAAAAGACACGATTCGGAATATCGCCATCATCGCCCACGTCGACCACGGCAAGACGACCCTCGTCGACGGCATGCTCCGGCAGAGCGGCATCTTCCGGGCCCACCAGGAAGTCGTGGAGAGGGTCATGGACTCCATGGACCTCGAGCGGGAGCGCGGCATCACGATCATGGCGAAGAACACCGCCGTCTGGTACGGCACGACCAAGATCAACATCGTGGACACGCCGGGCCACGCCGACTTCGGCGGCGAGGTGGAGCGAAGCCTCAACCTCGTGGACGGCGCCATCCTGCTCGTGGACGCCAGCGAGGGGCCCCTGCCCCAGACGCGCTTCGTCCTGAAGAAGGCCCTGGCGAAGTCGCTGCCCGTGATCCTCGTCATCAACAAGATCGACCGGAACGATGCGCGCATCGAGGCCGTCGTCAGCGAGGTCTACGATCTCTTCATCGACCTCGATGCCAGCGAGGAGCAGATCGAGTTCCCCATCCTCTACACGAACGCCAAGAAGGGGATCGCCCACGCCACTCCGGGCGACGGCTCCGCCGACCTCAGGCCCCTCTTCGAGACGATCCTCAGGCACATTCCGGGCCCGGAGGGCGACGACACCGGCGTGCCGCAGTTTCTCGTCACGAACCTCGACTACGATTCCTACGTGGGCCAGATCGGGATCGGCCGCATGATGAGCGGCAGCCTCGAGATGAACCGGCCCTACACCCTCTGCGGCCGGGACGGCAACGTGCACGGCGTCAGGTTCTCCGCCCTGTACTCCTTTCACGGCCTCGCGAAGAAGCAGACCGACCGCGTCGAGGCGGGCGACATCATCGCCGTGGCCGGCGTGCAGGGAATCAGCATCGGGGACACGATCACGGACCCGGAGAACCCGCAGCCCCTGCCGCGCATCCGCGTCGACGAGCCGACGGTTTCCATGGTCTTCTACGTCAACAACGGGCCCTTCGCGGGCCGCGAGGGGAAATACCTCACCTCGCGCCACCTGAAGGACCGGCTCGAGCGGGAGGCCCTGCGCAACATCGCCATCCGGGTGCATGCCCTGCCGGGCCGGGCGGACGCCTTCGAGGTGTGCGGCCGCGGCGAGCTGCAGATGGCCATCCTCATCGAGACCATGCGCCGGGAGGGCTACGAGTTCATGGTCTCCCGCCCCACGGCCCTCACGAAACGGGAGAACGGGAAGCTCCTCGAACCCGTGGAGCGGCTTTTCCTGGATGTTCCGGAGGAGTTCACCGGCGTCGTGACGGAGAAGATCTCGACCCGCAAGGGGCGGATGATGAACCTGGTCAACCACGGCAGCGGCCGCGTGTATCTCGAGTTCCTGGTCCCCGCCCGGGGCCTCATCGGCTTCCGCAGCCACTTCCTGACCGACACGAAGGGCGCGGGCGTCATGAACACCCTCTTCGAGGGCTGGGACGCCTGGGCCGGCCCCATCCCCCAGCGCGCCAGCGGCACGCTGGTTGCAGACCGCGTGGGAAGGGTAACGGCCTACGCGAGCCTGGCCATGGCCGACCGGGGCGAGCTCTTCGTCGAGGTGGGCACCGAGGTCTACGGCGGCATGATCGTCGGCGAGCGCAACCGGACGGGCGATCTCGATGTGAACATCGTCAAGGAGAAGAAGCTGACCAACATGCGCAGCGCGACCTCCGAGGCGACGGTCACCCTGCGGCCGCCGAGGATCCTGTCGCTCGATCAGTCCATCGAGTTCATCGCCGAGGACGAGCTCGTGGAGGTGACGCCCGAGAACATCCGCCTGCGCAAGATGGAGCTCGACGCCGGGAAGCGCCTGTCCACGAAGCGCAGGGAAGGCCGCATGGCCGACTCGGACTCTTGATCAGAAGGGAAGAGGATCGGAAGGTGAGAAGGTTGGAGAATCGGAAACGGACCATGGCTGCTGACCTATCCAACGTTCTCACCCTCTCACCGTCTTACCCTCTCTTTTTCGTGTCATGAACACCCGGTCCGTAACCGGACCTTTTTGAAAGGTCAATCACAGCACATGTTCGTCTCCATCATCGGCACCCCTTTATCCGGAAAGACAACGCTCTTCAAGGCCCTCGCAGGCGCCAAGGTCAACGGCAACGGCAACGGCCACCCCTCCGTCCGCATCGAGGTTCCCGACGAGAGGGTCGATGCGCTGGCGAAGCTCTTCAACCCCCGCAAGACGACCTACTCGCGGCTCGACGTGACCGACACGGTGGCCATCCGCGAGGGCGAGCTGAAGAACGAGACGCTCGACGCCAAATCGCTGCAGCAGATCCGGCAGAGCGACGCCGTGCTCCTGGTGCTGCGCCACTTCGACAACGGGCATGCGGCCGACCCCGCCGCCGACTACCGGCGCATCCGGGAAGAGTGCATCCTTGCCGACATGGTCCAGACCGAGGGGCGCCTCGAGCGGTTGCGCAAGCAGAATGCCCTCAAGCCCCAGCCGGCCCTGCAGCAGGAGCAGGCCCTGCTCGAGCGCTGCCTCGCGCACCTCGAGTCGGGGGCGCCCCTGGCGACCCTGGAGCTGTCCTGCGAGGACGACAAGAAGATCCGGGGCTTCCTGTATCTCTCCCGAAAGCCCATGATGATCGTGGTCAACTGCGCCGAGGACAAGATCGCCGAGGCGGGGTCGATCGCCGCGCGGCTGCAAGGAGAGCTGCCGTGGCACATCCCTGTGGTGGCCGCCTGCGGGCAGCTCGAGGCGGAGCTGGCCGCCATGGCCCCCGGGGAACAGGGTGCCTTCATGGCCGAATACGGCATCGCCGAGTCGCTGCGCGGCCGGATCATCCGGCTTGCCTACGAAACGCTGGGGCTCATCTCCTTCCTGACCGTGGGGGAGGACGAGTGCCGCGCCTGGCCCATCCGCAGGGGGATGAACGCCCAGGAGGCGGCCGGGACGATCCACACGGACCTCGCCAGGACGTTCATCCGGGCCGAAACGGTCTCCTACGAGGACTTCATGCGCCTCGAGGGCTTTGCGGGCTGCAAGAAGGCGGGGGTCTGGCGGCTGGAGGGCAAGGGCTACATCGTGCAGGACGGAGACATCCTGTCCATCCGGGCGGGCAGCTGAGGTCCGCCGTTTACCGGCCGATCGGGTTCAGGCTCATTCCCCTTCTCCGGGGCGCCCGGGCAAGACCGTGTGCAACGCCGGGGTGAGCTCGTTCGCTTTTCCGCTCATCGACTCGATGACGATCCGCACGACGGCCGTGTTTTCGATGTTCTGATCCCTCACGGGGGAAACCGGGGAATCGGGCGGCGCGTACTTTCGAACCATTCTCTCCAGGATCTCCTTCTTCTCCCTCGGGATGTCGACGAGTTCGGCTCTCCCGAAGCAGACGACGCTCCGGTAGATCTGGCTGATCCCGCAGCCGCGTTCCCACACGACCTGGGGCCCCACCTCATCGACGAGGAAACACACCCGGGGATCCGCTCGAAGCGCCTCCATCTTTCGGCCCGACAGGGCGCCGTGAAAGTAGATGCTGCCTTCCCAGAACAGGTAGTTCACCGCAACCGCATAGGGGCCTTCCGGCGTCGTGACGGCCAATCGACCGACAGGCATCCGTTCCAGCAGCCGTTCCATTTCCCGGGCGGATGACATGGCCCGATCCTTGCGCCGCGGCTCTGTTCTCATTTGGCCTCACTGCACGGGGCGTGGTGCAACCGGTTCATTTGACATCCGGCGGCACCGGCCTTACTTTTCCCGTATGGACGCCCTGCGGATTCTCTTCAACATCCTGCTGTTCACCGTTTCCCTCTTCGCGGCGGCGCTTCTGGTCGAGAAGATCTACGCGGGCCGGTGGAAGTGGGCGGCCTTTGCCGTCCTGCTCGCCTTCATCCTCGGCTTCGCCCTGTTCCCCGAGACCCTGATTGCAGTCCTCGAGGCCCTGCCCGGCGGGCTGACGCTCGCCAACGCGGCAACGCTGATTCTCGGAGGGGTCGCGGCGGGGTTTCTCTCCACGGGCGTCTGAATCGTGTTCCGTGTTGTTCAGGAGGTCTTCCTGAAACTCTTCCCCAATCAACAAAGGTAGCAGGTGGCAGGGTACAGGTGTCAGGAAAGACATCCATAAGGGAAACCCTTTCGCCTTTCGCCTTTTGCCTTTCGCCTTTTGCCTCTTACCTGTTACCCGTCTCCTTCTGCGCCAGTTCCCGCGACTGGGCGGGCCCCACGAGCACCCCGTCGTATTCCAGGTCGATCTTGATGCGCCGGGCGGCTTCCTCGGCCGCCTTCTTGCTCGAGAACGGTCCGGCGAGGACCTGGTAGCGATTGCCCTTCCGCACCACGAGGGCCGGGATCTGGGGCCCCTGGTGGTTGAGCACGGCGGCCATTCTTTTCGCATTGTCTTCGCCGATGGTCTCGTCGGCGCGGACGTACCAGGCCCCGGCCTTGAACGCGGGGATGCGCGGCTGGCCCGTCAGCTGCGCGGGCCGCTGGACTTCCGCGGCCGAGGCGAGCATGCCCTCGAGCCCGCCGGCGCCCTCCAGGATCGGGACGGGGATGCCCCGGGCCTGCGTGACGGTCTCCTCCACCCGTTTCCAGTCCAGGCGCAGTTTCTCCTTTTTCTCCATGTCCTTGAGCCTGGCGTAGAGCTTCTTCTTCACGTCCGCGGCGTCCAGCTCCTCGTGCGGGTCGTACGCCTGCAGGTAGAGCATCCCCCCCGAGCGGCCGATCAGGTAGGGCTGGTTCACGATGTGCACGGGCGTCCTGACCGGCACGGCCTTGTAGAGCTTCTCCACGTGCTCCGGGTAGAGCCGGAGGCACCCGTTGGTCGCCCGCAGGCCGATGCTGTAGGGCTTGTTGGTCCCGTGGATCACGTAACCCGACCGGCTCAGGTACAGGGCGAACTCCCCCAGCGGGTTGTCGGGGCCCGGCGGCACCTCGGCGGGCAGCGGGTCGCCCCTCTTTGCGTGGTCCTTGCGGATCGAGGCGGGCACGTACCAGGTCGGCCGGATGGCCTTGCGCTCGATGACCATCTCGCCCAGGGGCGTGGAGCGGCCCTCGTCACCGATGCCGACGGGATAGGTGACGATCTCCCGTTTCTTCCCCCCGTGGTAAAACAGCCGCATCGCCGCCAGGTTGACGACGATGCCCTGGCGGGGGGCGTCGGGCAGGATGAACAGCAGGGGCAGCACGACGCGGCTGTCGGCCTTGGGCAGCCAGACATCCACGTCGGGGTTGGCCGCCTTGACGGCGTCGTGGCCCAGGCCGAAGTGCCTCGCAATGTCGGGCAGCGTGTCACCCTCCCGGGTGCGCACCACGGCGAGACGGCCGATGAGATGTTCGCCCTTGGAGGGGGCAAACACGTGGGGCTCGATGCGCGCTTCCGTCCGATCGGGACCGGGCCCGAAAATCCTCCATTTCGGCGGCGCCGCGCAGGCGTTGAGCAGCAGGACCGCCGCAGCCAGGATGACGAGACGGGCGGCGGGATGGGACCGAAGGCTCATGGGGATCCTCTCCTCCCGAGGGTGAAGCGCCACTTGCAGAAATGTTCCGGCGGGTGCGGGTCGGGCGGTGCGTAGAGGCACTCCACACGGATGGCTTCGTCGATGACGCGGGCAAAGTTGGCGAACTCCCCCCGGTGCATCTCCTTGCAGGCAAATTCCGGCAGGCCCCGGGCCTGGCGTGCGACCTGGGGCGCGCAGCGGGGGACGGTGATGATCACCTCGTCATCCCTCTCCTCGATGTCGTAGCCGATGATGAGGGTCCAGGGGAAATAGCGCAGGGCCTGCACGAAGCCGGGCAGCCCCTTGCCGACGCCGAATCGCTTGACGAAATCCCGTGCGGCGAGTTCCGCGGCCTTGTGCCAGACGCGCTCGTTGATCCCCTCGGCCGTGGCCTGGTCGAACCGCTCCTGCACGAAGAGAAACCAGAACCCGTCGATGACGCGGTAGTGCCACAGCAGAAACTCCACGTAGGATCGAAGTTCGCCGGGTCCCATCCGGTCGAGCAGCTTCAGGTCCATGCCGCACCCCTATAGCGCCCTGGCCCGTTCCTGCAGCGCGACATCCTCCGGGTCCGTCGCCTCGATGACGATGCCGTGCGGGACGGGCTTACCCTGCAGGTCCACGTGGATGAAGCTGATGAACCCATCGAGGAGGAAATCGTCGTCGGCGTTGTTCACCACCTGCACGTAGGAGACGAGCCGCGTCTTGCCGGCCAGGACCACCCGGCTCTCGAACCGCACGACCTGGCCGTTGCGGATGGGCTTCTTGAACAGCATGCCGTGGATGTTGAGACAGACGATGTGCTCCGGATGGGTGAGGCTCGCGGCGGCGATGAAGCCCGACTCGACGACCCACATGGCCGTCTTGCCCGCGAAGAGGGTCCCGTGGTGGTTGAGGTCCTCGCTCCTGACGAGATGGTTGACGACGTGCGTGCGCAGTTTCATTCGTTCACTCCTTTGCCTTGAGTTTGCCGCAGAACGCGAGGCTTCGGCTCCTCTGGAGATCCCCCGGCGTGACGAAATCGGCGGCCGCCTCGCACAGCCCCTCCATCGCCCCGGCCCGTGCCGCCTCCAGGGTCTCCGCGCGGCGGCGCGACGCGTGGAGGCTTGCCGCAAAGCGCTCGAACGAGGGCAGCAGCTCCGGCGACCCGAGGTCGATCCGGGCCGCCCCCGGCTGCCGTCCCTGCAGGTCCCGGAAGTAGGCCTCGATGCGCTCCTCCACGGCGGGGACGTCCGGGAGGCGCAGCGGCCCCGCCCCGCCGGCCGGAAGCCTCCCGCCGTGCCGCTCGAGAAAAACGAACAGGGCGCTCCCGCGGCGGATCCCCCCGCCGGGGCCGACCGGGACCTCCCTGTCCCCGAAACGCACGGCGACCGGGGCCCGCGCAGAGAGCGCGATGGCCCCCGGGAGGGACTCGCCGTAGCACCGGAAGACGAACTCGGAACAGGTCATGGGCTCCCGCCCCGTGTCGACAAGACGCAGGAGAAATCCCGCGGCGGCGTCGAGGGTCTCCCGGATCAGCCCCCCGAGCGCGCAGGAGGCGGCAAGATTGCGGGTGAGGCACAAAAACGCGAGGAGCAGGACCTGCTCGAAGGCGTAACGCTCGCCGCGATCCAGGTAGTGCGCCGCCCTTTCCAGGACGGGGCCGAGGCTGGCCGGCGGCTCCTTGAGCCGCCGCGCTTCGACCCAGTCGGCATGTTCGATGCTCTTCGCCAGCTCCCGTCGGATGACCCCCTCGCGGATCGCCTCGCCCACGGCGCGGCCCTTCTGCCCGTGCCGGCCGATGAAAAGCGCCGAGTGGCTGACCTGCGAGCGGTCGATGAAACGGATGGCATCGCTGATCAGGCCCCGGCCCCGGTAAAGCAGGACATCCCCCGGCATCAGCTGTGCAATCGGAATCGCCCTCTTCACCGCTGTCTCTTCCCCGCCGCCGCCGCCACGTTTTTCATTGCCCGGGCTTCCCCGCTTCCGTCCCCTCTTTGGGTCCCGCAGTGCATCATGCGTTGCAAGCCAGTTTCGGCACGAATGTCATCAGGTAGTTGTACGGTCCGATCCCGTGCAGGCCGGTCCGCCGGAACCCGAAGGGCGTCACCAGCGATTCGACCTCCCCGGGAGAAAGCCGCAGGGAAACCGGGGGCCCGGGGGTGCCGGAGGTCTTCGTGAACTCGACGACGGCAAAGGTGCCGTATCGCTTCAGAAGTCTCCGGGCTTCGGCCAGTGCCCCGTCCTGGAGGCCTGCCTCCTTGAGGTCGTGGAGCACGGTGGCCATGAGAATCAGATCCTGGCTCTCTGCCGGCAGGGGAAGGGGCTTGCCGAGGTCGGCAACGATCGGCCGCACATTCTTCACGCCTCGCCGCTCGATCCTCTCCCGGAGCCGCAGAATCCCTTCCGCCCAGAGATCGACGGCATGAACGCGGCCCCCTTCGCCGACGATCTCGGCCATGGCAAACGTGTACATGCCCGTGCCGCAGCCCATGTCGAGCGTCGTGTAGCCGGGTTTCAGCGCCAGAATCTGGAAGAGCTTCCCCGCCTCGATCAGCTCGAAGCTGCTCTTTCCCGCCCCGCGGGGCGTGTCCGACCGTTCGTCGTGCATGACCTGTCCGAAGACGCGTCCGGATGATGGAATCGTTTGCAGTATGGTGTAAACAGACTTTCTGTCAAGGATTTTCGTTGCGGTGCACGCCGGGACGCGTGAACTTTGATGGTTGCAGTTTCGCCCGTTTGTGTTAGAACCGCTATGAACAGAATGCCTGCCGGAAAACACGCGTGCAAATGGGAAAAGGCCTCCCGAACAGCCGAAGACGGCCCGCGCCGGAGCAGTGGATGGATTGGCGCTGGCAGTTCCGAAACCGGATCCGCACGGACGACGGACTGGCGAGATCCCTCGCGCTCCGGCGCCGGGAACGCCTCGCGCTCGAGGAGGTGACCCGCGCCGGGCGTGCCGCGATCACCCCGTACTATTTCTCCCTCCTGGACGCGGCGGACCCCGCCGACCCCATCCGCCGGCAGTGCGTCCCCGACAACCTCGAGCTCGTCCCGTCCGGCGGAGTCGACGACCCGCTGGAGGAGCAGGCCCACAGCCCCGTGCCGGGTCTCATCCACCGGTTCCGCGACCGCTGCCTCGTTTTGGCGACAAACCGCTGCGCCGTCTACTGCCGGCACTGCAACCGCAGGCGTCTCTGGCGCGATCGTGAAAGGATCCTGGCACCCCGCGAACTGGAAGCCGTCGCCGGCTACATCGAGCATCGGCCGTCCCTGCGCGAGGTGATCCTGTCGGGCGGCGACCCGCTGACGCTCTCCGACGGACGGCTGGAGCGCATCCTCGCGAGACTGCACGCCATCGAGCACGTGGAGGTGATGCGCATCGGCAGCCGGATGCCCGTCGTGCTGCCCATGCGGATCACGGAGCGGCTCTGCGGCCTGCTCCGAAGGTACCGGCCCCTGTGGCTGCTCACCCAGTTCAATCACCCCCGGGAGATCACCCCCGAGGCCGGCGCCGCCTGTGCAAGGCTGCTCGAGGCGGGCATCCCGGTGCTGAACCAGTCGGTGCTGCTCCGGGGGGTCAACGACGACTACCGGACGATGCGCGAGCTTCTCTACGGCCTCGAGCGGATCGGCGTGAAGCCCTACTACCTCTTCCAGTGCGAAGACGTGAAGGGCACGGCGCATTTCCGGGTGGACGTCCTCGACGGGATGCGGCTGATGGAAACGCTGTGGAAGACGACCTCGGGGATCTGCCTGCCGCGTTATGTCGCCGACATGCCCGGCACGAAGGGAAAGGTGCCGCTCCAGTCCGTCTCGCTTCTCTGAAGAGGGTGAAGTCGCAAGACGGTTTCGCGCACTCGACGATCCCCTCAATTCCCTTTGACAACAAAGCGGAAATGGTTTAGAAGAAAACCCTTTTCAGATACCGAACGCCCCGAGCGGAGAGCCGATATGTACAGCGCAAGCGACCTGCGGAAGAACCTGAGAATCATGCTCGACGACGACCCCTACATCGTCGTCGACTTCCAGTTCGTCAAGCCGGGCAAGGGGCAGTCCCTGTACCGCTGCAAGCTCCGCAACATGCTCACCGGCAGCCAGGTGGACCGCACCTTCCGCGAGGTGGACACCTTCCAGCCCGCCGAGACGGAAGAGAAGAACATGCAGTTCCTCTACAGGGAAGGGGACGCCTTTCACTTCATGGACAACGAGAGCTACGAGCAGATTGCCCTGACGGCGGAGCAGGTCGGCGACGCGAAGAACTTCCTCATCGAGAACATGGAGTGCAAGGTCCTGCTGTTCCGCGACCGCCCGATCGACATCACCCTGCCCAACTTCGTCGACGTCATGGTGACGGAAGCCCCGCCCTGGATCAAGGGCGACACGGTGTCGGGCAACTACAAGCCGGTCATCGTGGAGACGGGCTACAAGGTCAGCGTGCCCCCCTTCATCGAGCAGGGCGAAAAGATCCGCATCGACACGCGAACCGGCGAGTACCTGACCCGGGTCAAGGAATGACCGGACACCGGGCCCCATGAGCGCCGATCGGGAATTCGAGGCCAGGCGACGGGCCCTCGAACTGCGCGCCGACATCCTCCACGCGACGCGCGCCTTCTTCCTGTCCCGGGGCTACCTCGAGGTCGAAACCCCCAACCGCATCCCCTCCCCCCTGCCCGAATCGCACATCGACGCCGTTGCCTCCGGGCCGTGGTGGCTCCACCCCTCGCCGGAGATCTGCATGAAGCGGATGCTCGCGGCGGGCTTCGAGCGGATCTACCAGATCGCCAAGTGCTGGCGCGGCCGCGAGCGGGGCCCCCTGCACCTGCCCGAGTTCACCCTGCTGGAATGGTACCGCGCCGGCATCGATTACCGGCAGCTCATGGAAGAGTGCGAGGACTTCTTCCTCTACGTGGCGGGCGCCCTCGGGACGGGGCCCGCGTTCTCGTACCGGGGCCGTCCGATCGATCTCGCGAAACCCTGGGAGAGGCTCCCGGTGGCGGAAGCCTTCGCGCGGTACGGGTCCGTCCCCCTCGAGAAAGCCCTGGCGCAGGATCGTTTCGAGGAGATCCTCGCCCTGGAGATCGAGCCCCGGCTCGGCAGCCCGAAGCCGACGCTGCTCATCGACTATCCTCTCGCCTTCGGTTCGCTGGCGCGACGCAAGGCCGGGGAGCCGGCCGCGGCCGAGCGCTTCGAAATCTACATCGGCGGCCTCGAGCTGGCCAATGGCTTCACGGAGCTGACCGACGCGGGGGAGCAGCGCGGACGATTCGAGAGGGAAAACGAGTTGCGGATGCGCAGGGGCCGGCAGCCTTACCCCATGCCGGAGGCATTTCTCCAGGACCTGTCCCGCATGCCCGAGGCGGCCGGGATCGCCGTCGGGGTCGACCGGGTGGTGATGCTCTTCGCCGATGCATCCGCCATCGACGAGGTCGTCGCCTTCACACCCGAAGAGCTCTGATCCCGCCCGTTTTGACATCGTCGGTTTCGCTCTCTTCCCCGCCCCCTCCGGGCGCGCTCGGGAGCGGATTTCTTTTCCAACACCCGGCACAATGCCGGCCGCCGGCCTTTGCCGTGCAGGTCCTGACGCTGCGCCGCCTTCGCGTTGCTTTTCGGCGCGGTATCGTTTATGAGGGAAAAAAAGAACAGGCTCTTCACCGTTGCCGCGTTCGGTACGGTTGAGGATTTCGAAAAAAACCGCGGCATCCTCGAAGCGATCATCTCGAGCTTCAAGCTTCTCTGACGCAGGGAAACGTCCAGCCGGGACCGGGCGCCTGTGCCCGGTCCCTTGTCCATGACCCTGGAAGCGAGCGGAATGTTTAATCGTTTCCCAAGTGATTGATTGAAATGAAGTTTTATCGATCGGCGCCGCTTTTTTCTCTTTCGGCCTTTTGCCTCCGGCCTTAAGCCCTATGCCTTTCCTTCCACATTTCATGGAACCCAGTTTAACGTTTCGTTAAAATTTTCCCCTGCCCGGGCAGGAACACGGGACGGCTGGGACTGCGACGGACTTTATTATTCTATAGTCATATCCATAACTTATAATTTTTTCGCCCCGGTGCGCCGCTCATGGCATGCTCCTTTCAATAGTCTTGGGCAACGATCGGCAATCCACAACATGCAATCATAAAAATCATTCGGAGGAGACATCATGAAAAAGACACTTTCGACACTGGTTCTGGCGGGTATCGTCGTTCTGATCACGGGGACCTTCTGCTTTGCCGAATACGCCGCGGCCGGCGTGGAGAACTTCCCCTACTTCCACCTCGGGTGCCTGATCGTCGGCGGCATGATCATCGTCTCCCTGAAGCAGAAGTATGAGAAGATCTATATCGGCGAGGCAGCCGGCAGCTTCGCGATGTACGCCGTCCTGGTGGCCCTGTTCACGGCCCCGGTGGCGGAAGGCCTGAAGAACCTGCTCGGCTAGGATTCCAGAAGGGATGTGCGGACAACTCCCTTCATCACGGCCCTGACAACACATCGAATTCGGAAGGGGAGCAATAGAGAGGCCGCCCGGTAAGCCGGGCGGCCTCTTGCATGTCCCCTTCTTCCTCGATCCCCGGGCCTCGCACCTATTGCGTCGTTTTCGACTCAATCGTCCACGTCGTCCCGGTCTTGGAATCTTTCAGCACCACGCCCTTCGCCGCGAGGCCGTCCCGGATCGCATCGGCCCGCTGCCAGTTCTTCTCCTTCCGGGCCTGGAGCCTCTCCTCGACGAGGGCCTCGATCTCCTCGACCCGGAGCCCCCGTTTCGCGGCCTCGCGCAGCCTGTCCTTCTCGAAGTAGACGTCGGGGTCCTCCATCAGGATCCCCAGCACGCCGCCCACCTCGCGGAGCGTCCGCTCGGCCTCGTTGAGGACGAACAGGGCCGGGGGACCGGGCGTCGAGCCCTCGGCGAGATAGGCGTTCACCTGCCGGACGGCGTCGAAGATGTATCCCATCGCCCGGGCCGTGTTGAAGTCGTCGTCCATGGCTTCTTTGAAACGCTCCGGCAGCTCACGGACACGCCCCAGGAGCGCCTTCTCCTTCTCCGGAAGCTCTCCCTCCCCGACCTCGACGGCGGTCAGCGCGGGGTCGGAGGCGAAGAGATCGCGGATCCTCTTGAGGGTTTCGTAGAGCCGGTTCATCGCGTAGCGGGCCTCGTTGAGGGCCTCCTCGGAAAAATCCAGGGGGCTCCGGTAGTGACCCTGCAGGACGAAGAACCGCACGACCTCGGGGTGGTGAACCTTCAGGATGTCCCGGATGGTGATGAAGTTCCCCAGCGACTTGGACATCTTCTCGTGGTCCACCTTGATGAACCCATTGTGGAGCCAGTACCGCGCGAACGTCTTGCCCGAGGCGCCCTCGGACTGGGCGATCTCGTTCTCGTGGTGCGGGAAGACCAGGTCTTCGCCTCCCCCGTGGATGTCAAAGGTCTCGCCGAGAAAGTGGGCGCTCATGACGGAGCACTCGATGTGCCAGCCCGGCCGGCCCTTGCCCCAGGGGCTCTCCCACCAGGGCTCGCCTTCCTTGCTCGCCTTCCAGAGGGCGAAGTCGAGGGGGTCCTTCTTCTTCTCGCCCGGCGCGATGCGGGCCCCGGACATCATCTCGTCGAGGTTGCGGCCCGAGAGCTTCCCGTAATCCTTGAACTTCTTCACGGAAAAGTAGACATCGCCGCCGGGTACGGCATAGGCCAGGCCGTTGCCGATGAGCCGGTTGATCAGCTCGATCATGCCCCCGATGTGCTCCGTGGCCCGGGGCGTGACGGTGGGCCGCTCGACGCCGAGCCGGCCCATGTCCTCGTCGTGCTCGGCGATGTAGCGCTCCGAGATCTCCCGGAACCCGACCCCCTCCCGGTTGGCCTTGGCGATGATCTTGTCGTCCACGTCGGTGAAGTTCTTGACGTAGGTGACCCGGTAGCCCCGGTAGCGGAGGTACCGGGTGATGACGTCGAAATTGATCGCGGAGCGCGCGTGGCCGATGTGGCAGGTGTCGTAGACCGTCACCCCGCAGGCGTAGATCCCGACCTCGCCCTCCTTCACGGGGACGAATTCCTCCTTGCGTCGAGTCAGGGTGTTGTAGAGACGAAGCGCCATGGCCTGCCCTCCCGTGGAGAAAACGAATCGATGACGGCGGCGTCCCTTCCCGCGCGAGGCTACGGGAAAAGGGCGATCATGTCCAGGGCCGTGTCTTCGCGCAGGCCGCACATGAGGTTCATGTTCTGGACCGCCTGGCCCGAGGCCCCCTTCACCAGGTTGTCGATGGCCGACAGGATGATGACCCGGTTCGTCCGCTCGTCGACGGCGAGCCCGAGGTGGCAGAAATTGGTCCCCTTCACGGAGGACACGTTGGGGTAGCTTCCCTGGTTCAGGACCCGGATGAAGGGCTCGTTGCCGTAGAAGTTCCTGTATAATGCAATCAGCTCGGCCGTGGAAAGCGTTTTTTTCAGGCTCGCGTAGACGGTGCTGAGGATGCCGCGGTTGAGCGGCAGCAGGTGCGGCGTAAACGAGATCGTTACCTCCCGGCCCGCCAGCACGCTGAGCTCCTGCTCGATCTCGGGGCTGTGCCGGTGCCCGTTGACCTTGTAGGCCTTGAACCCCTCGTCGACCTCGCAGAACAGCGAGCCGATGACGGGGTCCCGGCCCGCACCGCTCACCCCCGACTTGGAGTCGACGATGATCGTGGCCGGGTCGATGAGCTGTTCCCGGAGGGCGGGCGCCAGCGCCAGGATGGCGCTCGTCACGTAGCAGCCGGGGTTGGCCACGAGGTCCGCCTTTTTCACGTCCTCCCGGTAGAGTTCCGGCAGGCCGTACACGGCCCGCTTCACGAGGTCGGGGGCCGTGTGCCGGTGGTACCACTTCGCGAAGACATCGAGGTCCCGCAGCCGGAAATCGGCCGAGAGGTCGATGACCTTCTTGCCGGCCTCGAGAAAGGCCGGCGCGACGGCCATGGCCTCGCCGTGGGGGGTCGCCGTGAAGATCACGTCGGCCATCCCGGCCAGTTCCCCGGGCGAGGCGTCGATGAAGCGGATGTCCGTCAGGCCCTCGAACA
>Ga0209506_1000908_pt1 | contig 34588 bp, 23 predicted proteins | sample AD_JPNHG2_MetaG_FD_184409 | JGI IMG/M metagenome (GOLD analysis project Ga0209506, IMG submission 184409) | Active sludge microbial communities of municipal wastewater-treating anaerobic digesters from Japan - AD_JPNHG2_MetaG (SPAdes) (version 2) | ecosystem: Engineered > Bioreactor > Anaerobic...
CCCCGCGAAGGGGAGGAAGCGATTTGATCCAGCCCTTTAGCCTGCTATACTGACCATCATTATGGACAGCGTCACAGGTCTTGGTGGGCTGGCCCTGGGGGTCTGGCACTTCGCCCTACGCGGGAAGCATCGGCCGCGAATCAGAGCGGGCGGGAGCCATCCGCGCGTCATTCTCCTCGGCGTTGACGGCCTGGACCCGAGCATCGTCGAGGGGATGATGTCGCGCGGGGAGCTGGCGAACTTCCGCCGGCTCCGCGACCAGGGCGGCTTCGCGCGGCTCGCAACGAGCAACCCCGCTCACAGCCCAAACGCCTGGACGTGCATCGCCACGGGCTGCGATGCCGGCCAGCACGGGGTGTTCGACTTCATCCTGCGCGACCCGGAGACGTATCGGCTCGACCTCGCGGTCCTCCGGCGCAACCCCAGCAATCCGCTCGGCCAGCGTGACAGCATGTTCCTCCCGGTCCGCCGGTGTCCCGCTTTCTGGGAATTGCTCTCGGAAGCCGGCGTTCCGGCGACAGTCGTGCGCTGGCCGGTGACGTTTCCGCCCGACGCTGTCACGGGATGCTCGTTGTCCGGCCTTGGCGTGCCGGACATCAAGGGAGGTCTCGGCGCCTACACGTTCTACACGACGCGCCAGCCGTCGGTGAGCGAGGAGGGGCGCGAGAGGGTGGTTGCCGTCAAACAGGCCACCAATATCATCGAGGCGGCCATCCAGGGGCCTGCCGTGGCGGGCCTGTCGGGAACCGCGCAGGCAAGCATACCACTGAAGATCATGCTCCGCCCCGATGGCCGTGGCGTGTCCCTTCTGGTTGGCCGAGATGCCTTCGATGTGGACGTGGGCCAATGGAGTGGTCATGTTCGCCTTCGCTTTGACGCGGGCCTGAGCGGCAGCATCACGGGCATGGCGGCGTTCTACCTGAAGTCGGTCCGGCCCCACCTCGAGCTTTACCTTTCCCCCATCGAGGTCCACCCGCTCGATCCAGCGTTCCCGATCAGCTCGCCGAGTGACTACGCACGGGAACTTGCCGAGGCCATTGGCCCGTTCCACACCCTGGGGATACCCGAAGACACGAACGCGGTCACGGAGGGGCGGCTGGACGCCGATGCGTTCCTTCACCTCTGCCATCAGATCAATGCGGAACGGGAGCGCATGCTCCTGCACGAGCTGGGGCGCTTCGACGACGGCTTGCTGGCCTTCGTCGCCGACACTTCAGACCGGCTCCAGCACATGTTCTGGGTCAGGCGCGACCCGGGGCACCCGCTCTACGACCCCGCCTTCGCAAAGCGGTACGCGGAGGTGATCCCAGACGTCTACCGCCACGCGGACAAGCTGCTGGGGCACGTCCTTGAGTGTGCCGACGGGAAGGCAACCGTGCTGGTCGTCTCCGACCACGGCTTCGCGCCGTTCCGCCGCGCGGTCCATCTCAACTCCTGGCTCGCGGCCAACGGCTTCATGTTCCTCAAGACGGCTCCGTCCGATCCCGAAGGCGGCGCGCTGTTCCAGAACGTTGTGTGGGAGGAGACGAGCGCTTACGCTCTCGGCTTCGGTGGAATCTACGTGAACCTTCGGGGGCGGGAGGGCCGGGGCGCCGTCGCGCAGGGAAGCGAGTGCCGCACGGTCTGCGAGCGGATCGCCTCGGGCCTCCAAGCGGTGCGCGACCCGAAGACGGGCCAGTGCCCCGTACGGCGCGTCTACCTGCGCGACGAACTCTACCACGGGCCGCAGGCAGCCCAAGGTCCCGACCTTGTGGTGGGTTTCGAGCCTGGCTACCGGGCCTCGTGGCAGACGGCGCTTGGCGGCGCGCCGCAGGGCATCCTCGACGACAACCGCAAGCTCTGGAGCGGAGACCACATCGTCGATCCCTCCTGCGTGCCGGGGGTTCTGCTTGCGAACCGGCCGCTGAAAGGTACCGGTCTGAGCCAGACGGACGTGGCCCCAACCGTGCTCGGAGCCTTCGGGGTCCAGAAGACCCCGGCGATGAATGGAGACGCCTTCCTGTAGGCTCTACGCGATGGACTACCTCGACGAGTTGGAGAGCGAGAGCATCTACGTCATCCGCGAGGCGTACTATCGCTTCCGGCGGGTGGCCATGCTCTGGTCGGTCGGGAAAGACTCCACCACGCTCCTGTGGCTCTGCCGCAAGGCGTTCTTCGGCCACGTGCCGTTCCCCGTCGTTCACATCGACACCGGCTACAAGTTCGCAGAGATCTACCGTTTCCGCGACAGGTGGGCGCGGGAGTGGAACCTGAACCTGGTCGTGGGCACGAATGCAGCGGCGCGAGCCGCGGGCGTGGGGCCGCACACGGGGTCGAAGTTCGACTGCTGCACGGCGCTGAAAACGGAGGCCCTCAAGCGGGTCATCCGCGAGTGGGGCTTTGAGGCCGTGCTCCTGGGCATCCGGCGCGACGAGCACGGCATCCGCGCCAAGGAGCGCTACTTCAGCCCTCGCGACGAGGGCTTTCAGTGGGACTACACGAACCAGCCCCCCGAGCTGTGGGATCAGTACAAGTCGCTTTCGGCAGATGGGCATCATCTCCGCATCCATCCACTCCTGCACATGAGCGAACTCGACGTGTGGCGCTACGTGCGGCGGGAGGGCCTGCCCGTGGTGGAACTCTACTTTGCCAGGGACGGGAAGCGCTACCGCAGCATCGGCTGCGAACCTTGCTGCAACCCTGTGGACTCCGACGCGGCCACCGTGGACGAGATCGTCGAGGAGATCGCGGCGTCCACCGTCTCGGAGCGGTCTGGCCGCGCCCAGGACAAGGAGGACGCCTACACCATGCAGAAGCTTCGGGCGCTCGGCTACATGTGATGCTGGCTCTGGGGACTCCTGATGGCGACGGACAGGTTACGGATCGCATTCCTCGGGCACGTGGACCACGGGAAGTCCACGCTGATCGGGCGGCTCCTCTGTGACACCGGCTCGTTCCCGCCCGATCGCATGGAGCAGTTGCGATTGGCATCGGTCGCGCAGGGCAGCGAGATGGAGTTCGCCTATCTTGTGGACCAGCTCCGGGAGGAGCGGGAGCAGGCGATGACCATCGACACGGCCCGGCTCTTCTTCCGGACGGTCGAGCGGGAGTATGTGGTCATTGACGCCCCGGGCCACCGGGAGTTCCTGAAGAACATGCTCACGGGGGCGAGCCAGGCCGATGCTGCCGTGCTCATCGTGGACGCCTCGCAGGGGATTGGCGAGCAGACGCGTCGCCATGCCTTCCTGCTTTCACTTCTGGGGATCAGATGTTGTGTCGTTGCAGTCAACAAGATGGACCTCGTGGGGTATTCCGAAGCCCGGTTCCTCGACGTGCGCGGCGCCGTTCACGACCTGACTGGGAGACTCGGCTTGGCATGCACCGCGTGTGTCCCGATCAGCGCGAAGCTCGGGGACAACGTGGTCGTGGGGTCCGAGCACATGCCGTGGTATGACGGGCCGGCCATACTGGATGCCATCGCAGCAGTTCCCGCGGCCAGGGATACCGACTTGCCTCTTCGCTTCTGTGTCCAGGATGTGTACCACTTCAACGGCCGCCGAATCGTGGCGGGACGCGTCCTCAGCGGCAGCCTAGCCCCGGGCGCACGCATCGTGGTCTTGCCCGACGAACAGGCCACCCAGGTAGTTTCGGTCGAGCGCTTCCAGAGCGCTCGTACTGTGGCCGAGGCTGGGGAGTGCGTTGGCCTGACGCTCCCCGACGAGGTCTCGGTCCGCCGCGGACAGGTTCTCTGCGATCCGGGCGACCTGCCGCGCGTCACCTCGGGCCTTCGGGTCGAGCTTTTCTGGATGTCCCCCAATCCGCTGAGCAAAAGGGAGCGCCTTCCTCTGAGGTTATCAACACAAGAGGCCGAATGCCAGATCGCGCGGATTCGCCGGCGCGTTGATTCGGCCTCCCTGGACGTGCTCGAGGAAGATGCCGCGCTTCTGGGAGATGCAGAGGTCGGCGAGCTTGACCTCGCTCTGGCGACACCCGTTGTCGTCGAGCCATTCTCGCGCATCCCGCCGCTGGGCCGGGTGGTGCTGGAGCGCGACGGCAACATCGTCGGCGCCGGCGTTGTCACGGACATCACCCCGCATGAGGGACAGGGGGCACAATGAGCCTGCCCGTCGCAGAGAGGGTCATCGTCCTCGGCATGGACGGCCTCGACCCCCGAATCCTCGAGCGCCTGATGGACGATGGCCGCGCGCCCGCCTTTGCCAGGCTCCGCAGCAACGGCGGCTACCGGCGTCTGGCCACGACAACCCCACCCCAGAGTCCGGTCGCCTGGTCCACAATCGCCACTGGGTGCAACCCCGGGCACCACGGGGTCTTCGACTTCATCCGCCGAGACCCGCACCGCTACCTTCCAGAGCTATCCATCCTCCGGCCCAACCCACGCAACGTCCTCGGTCGGCGCAGTGCCATGTTCCTTCCCCCTCGGCAAGGCACGGCCTTCTGGAACGTTACCTCCGAGGCCGGCATTCCCACGTCGGTCATCCGCTGGCCGCTGACGCTGCCTCCCGAGAAGGTGACAGGCTACATGCTCTCGGGCCTCGGCGTGCCCGACCTGAAGGCCAACCTGGGACGCTACACCTTCTACACGACCAGGGATATTCCGCCCTCCGAAGCCCAGAGGCGGAAAGGGGACATCATCCGCCTCCCGCCGAACGCGGAGACCATCCACACGAGCATCCCCGGGCCGGAGCGCTCGACCGTGCCGATGCAGCTCCGGGTTGATCGGGGCGCCCACCAGGTTACCATCAAGCTCGCTGAACAGGAAGTCACTCTCGGCGAAAGACAATGGAGCGACTGGGTGCGGGTGAAGTTCACCATGCACTTCGTGCGGACCGTCAGGGGCCTGTGCCGCTTCTACCTGAACTCGCTTGCGTCTCACATCGAACTATACCTGTCCCCTGTCCAGGCCGACCCACGCGACCCTGCCTTCATCATCTCGCATCCTGATGGTTACGCCGCGGAGCTTGCCGAAGCCATCGGCGACTACCACACGCTCGGCATGCCGGAGGACACCAACGCTCTGATGGACGGCGGCTTCGACGCTGATGCGTTCCTTGCTCAGTGCAACATGGTGATGGCCGAGCGCGAGAGGATGCTCTGGCACGAGCTTGGCCGCCTCTCGCACGGCCTGCTCGCCTTCGTCTTCGACACCACCGACCGCATCCAGCACGTCTTCTGGAGGGCGCGGGACCCCGAACACCCCGCCTACGATGAAGCCTTTGCCCGCCGACATAGCAGCGTCATCGAAGACTATTACTGCCGCATGGACCGCATCCTCGGCAACGTCCTTGAATCCGTTGGCGAGAAGACGGTGGTCATCGTCCTCTCGGACCACGGGTTCACCTCGTTCCGCCGCGCCGTCCACCTGAACACGTGGCTTGTCCAGAATGGCCTCATGGTTTTGAAAGAGCCGACTGCGGCAGAGGAGCCGACTCTTTTGCGGAACGTTGAGTGGGCCAGGACGCGAGCTTACGCGCTCGGCTTCTCCAGCATCTACCTCAATCTTGCCGGACGCGAGGGGAAGGGCATCGTTTCAGATGGGGACGAGGCAGCAGCCTTGAGGCGTCAGATCGCCGACATGCTCGTCAAGCTCGCTGACCCGGCCTCTGGACAGCGGGTAATCCAGCGGGTCTACACAAGGGAGGAGCTCTACGCTGGGCCATTCCTTGAAGGTGCTCCCGACCTGGTCGTGGGATTCCGGCCCGGGTACCGTGCGTCGTGGCAGACGGCCGTCGGCGGCTGTGGTAGCGCCCCCGTTGAGGACAACCTTGAGGGCTGGGGCGGCGACCACGTGGTTGACCCTTCCCATGTGCCGGGCGTCTTGGCCGCTAGCCGGGCTGTTCGGGCGTGGGAAGCCCGGGCGTGCGATGCGGCCGTCTCCATCGTCCGCCTTCTTGGGCTGCCAGGGCTCCTGAGGGCGGAGGGGAGAGAGCTATTCGGGGACTGAGGCTGCTTCTGCGACATCCGGTGACCGAGAAGGGCGCGGTGGCCGCGCCGCCGAGAAGGGGCACATTGGCCCCCGCGAGGCGCAAATCGCAACTTGACTGCCAGGGAGAAGGCCTGTATACTGAATACAACACGAGAGGCAGTAAGGGCACCCGTTCTGGTTCTTGTCCTCCCTGGGGGCCGCGAGATGGGTAACTCTCGCGCCGCAAGGAACGGGTCGGTCGAGAGGGGGCAATACCCCCCCCACGCCGCAGAGGACGCGGCGTTTCACATCCTTTCTCATCCCACCGCAATCGTCAGCCTATTCCTTCTCGGTATCCCGCTTCGCGCGCGGGACGGCGCGCTCGCGACGGCAGCGTGACGTTGGCCTGCGAACCGTTGTTGTGGATGGGCGGTGCCTCGGGCCGCAGTGCGGCTGTCGCACCTCGCCTGCCGGCCGTTGAGGAGGAGCACCTGGTTCAGGGTGCAGTCTCCACCCTTGGGAAGGAGGAGCGCCATGCCTTCTAGGCGCAGTATGACATTGGCGTGGGCCTGGATGGTGCTGGCCGGATGGGCTGCGGTGGCCGGCCAGGCGGAGGTCGGCCAGATGGCGAATCCAGGCTTCGAGGCCGACGCTGACAGGGATGGGATTCCGGACGGCTGGCAGCGGGCTGGGAGCGCCGTGCCAGAGGTCGTCGCCCTGGACTCGGAGGTGAAGAAGGAGGGGAGGGCTTCCTTGCGGCTTGAGTCTCGCAGCCGGCCGACGGACAACCATTTCTGCCAGACGGTCGGATTGGAGCCTGGAGCTATCTACAGGGTATCAGCGTGGGTGAAGACGAAGGACTACAAGGCTGTGGAGGGTGCCCCGGTTCGTGCGACGATCAGCGTCCGGACACACTTCAACGGTGGCCTCATCGAGTGCGGGAGGCCGCGCGAGGGGACGACGGAGTGGGAGGAGGAGACTCTCGACTTCGCGGCGCCGGGGAACGGGAAGGCCGTCATCGCCTGCGAGTATGCAAGCTGGGGGAGGGCCACGGGGACGGTGTGGTTTGATGGGTTCCGGCTGGAGCGCGTTGCGGGTCCTGGGCAGTTCGAAGCCCTGGCCGAGGCGCCCCACGGGTGCCATCTTCGCGCCGAATGGGCTGCGCGGCGCGTGCCACGGGACTGGGCGACGCTCGCTGGGGCGCTGGACAGTTTTTATAGCCAAGGGGGGAGCCGGGAGCGTGGAAGGGTCGCAGACCACCTGGCCGCGCTGACCGCCGCAGCACAGGCTGACCCGAAGGCACACGCAGCCCTGAGGGACCTCTACGCAAAACATGCGTGGCGGATCGCGCTCTCCGAGCTCGGGGGAACCCACGTGTGGCCCCTCCTGGAGGAGGCGGCCGTGCAGCTTGCTCAGGACCCCAAGAAGGCGGACCTGCTGCGCTCCGCCCGGCTGGGCATCGCGCGTTTCACGGCGCTCCACGGCAACGAGGCGGTTCCTGCCGCGGTCAAGGCCCTGTCGGAGGCCGCCGGAGGCGACCAGAAGGCGCGCCAGGAGATCATCAACGTCCTCCTGGGCGACATCAAGCACCTCCAGGCTAAGGGCCCGCAGGCCCAGGCCAAGCGCATCTGCGCCATCCTCCTGGTGTTCGTGCCTGCGGAGGCCCCGGAGAGGGCGTCTGTGGAGTCGGCGAACCTCGACTTCCTGAAGGCGACGGGGGACTTCGAGGCGGCCCGGGCCGCAGCAGAAAGACTCCTCGCAGCCGACTCGAAGGCCACTCCCCCGCTCAAGAGGCAGGCCCTCCTCACGCTCGCCGAGCTGTGCTCAGCGGTGGACGAGAAGGACAAGGCCCAACAATGGCTCGCGCGGGCCGACCAGGAGTACTCCACCAACCGCGGGGCGCGGGCAGGCTTCCGCCTGGACTTCGCCAAGGCCCTGGCGAAGCAGGAGCGGTGGGGTGAGGTCACTGCCGCCTGCCTGACGATTGTGGCTTCTTTCCCGCAGGAGGTGAAGGCGTGCTTCGAGGCGCAGCAGCTCCTCGTGAAGGCGGCCATGCAGCAGCGTCGGTACGAGGACGCTCTTGGGGCGGCCAGGGTCCTCTATGGCGTGGCACCGAACTCCGAGAAGGAGATCACGGATGCAGTGAACCTGGTCATGCAGGCCCTCAGGGCGCGCTACCGCTCAATAGCGCTTGCGAACGACTTCGCGGCCTTCCAGTCATATGGGCCGGAGGGTAAGGACGGCAGGAAGGGGACGGAGGACGACATCATCAACCCGCTGGCGAACGTGCGCTGGAGCCCGCCGGCCGAGGTGGAGGCGTTATTCAAGAAAACCCTGGCGAGTCTCCCCGAGGACTTCCAGGGGCGCCGCTGGCGGGGGTATCTCTACCTCTACTGGGACAAGCCAGACCTCGCACTGAAGGAGTTCGTCAAGCGCTACGACGAGGCGCCGCTGGAGCAGAAGGCCGTTGACGAGGCCATCGGAGACCTCGTGGTTGCCCTGAAAGCCCACTGCGGCCACACCCTCGCCGGGGAGCGGTTCATGAAGTACCAGAAGTTCGGCCCCAAGGGCGAGGACGGCAAGCTGGGCACAGATGATGATCTGACTGACCCGCTGAAGGACCTCCTCGGCAAGTGACGGCCCCTGAGATAGCATCCGAGAGGAGCGGTTCCTCCGAATGGAGTGCAAAACAAGGGGGCGAAGCGATGAGACGGCGTTGGCCCGGCGGCTTCTGGCATGCGATTGCCGCAATCGCGCTGATCCTTGCGGCCTCCGTCGCCTTCGGCGGCGAGGAGGCGCCATCCGAGGAGTATGAGTGCGCCCGCTCCCTGTTCGAGGGCTACATCCTCGCGAAGGATGCGGAGCCGTACGAGCGGCTGGAGGCCCTTGAGCATGTGGCGCGCGCGGTGAGCCGGGCAGCCGTCGCCCAGGAAATCCTCCCCCTTTACCTGAGGGCCGTCCGCTCCACTGATGTGGCCGACGAGGACGTGGCCATGGCCCTGGCCGAAGGCTTCGCCATGTGCCTCCTCAAGCAGGGGCAGCCCTATGCCGAGGTGCGCGATGTCCTGCGCCACGAGGCCACGGGGAGGAAGGGCTCAGCGATTGGCGCCACGCTCCTCGCCATGGCAGAGAGGTTGAACCGTTTGTGCGGCCCAGGGAACCCTTCCGGGCGGGCAGTCTCAGGGGGAGGGATCGACGTGCCCCAGGTCGCACATGCTGCTCCTCAAGCCGAGCTTGCCGTCAGGCTGCCGCAGACTCCGGCCGCAGCGCCCAAGGCCCCGGGCATCGCCGTGGCCGAGCCGCCCCGCCGCGTGGAGGGAACGCCTCCATCGCCCGGGGGGTCGTCCAGCACCCGCGCACGGCCCCCTGCCCCGATTGAACTGACGACCCCTGCTGCAAAGCCATCGGGGAAGGAACTCCCGCAGCCGGATGGCACTGTCGCAACGGCACGCCCTCACTCCGACGACCTCGGGAGGATGCAGTCGGCGCGCCCGGCCCCGTCCGAGCGGATTCGGGTTGATGAGAAGCGCTCCCTGGCCCTGGCTGAGATCGAGGCATTCGTCACGGGCATCCAACTCTCAGAGGCTCGGCCAATCGCAGTGGGGGCGGGGCCTTCCGCCGCCGCGAAGAGCGTTGCAGGCCTGCCGCAGATAGCAGACACCGAGGTCGCCAGGCCCAAGGTCGGCGAGGTTCCATTGCCGGGAACCGCGCCTAAGGTCGCTCCCGTCCCGGCAGTGGATACCCGCGAGGTCGCGCGTCCCAGCGCGGAACCCGTGCCCGTGCCTGACGCCTCGCGGCTGCCCGCCATGAAGGCTATCGCTCCCGACCTGACCGCGGAGGGAACGGCTCCTGCGATCCGCAAGGCCATTGGCACGGCGCTGGGCGCGGAACTGGGGAAGATGGTTGCGGAACTTGCCAAGGAGGCCGACTGGAAGGCCAAACGGGGGGACCACGATGGTGCGCTGGGGCTTTTCGGGGCCGTGATCCGCGATGCGCCCGACACGGCCTTCTCGGAGGATGCCGTGCGCCGGTCGCTCCCCATCGCGCTGGCGAGGCCATCCGCCAAGGACCAGGAGGCCGCCCTGCGGTCATTCGAGGCTTGGGTGGAGAAGCTGGGCGGGCCGCGCGACCAGGCGTTCGCTTCCCTCCTCATCCTCCAGCAGCGCTACCGCGAGAACCAGTTCGCGCAGGCACAGGAGGGGCTGAAGGCCTTCCTCGCCAGGCACAAGGACGCGGAGTTCATCCCGCAGGCCAAGCTCCTCCTCGCTCTTGCCACGTGGCGCGTGGGGGACCGCAACGAGGCGGTCAAGCTGCTCCGTGAGATCGTCCGCAACCATCCCAGCGACCCGGCTGCACCGCGTGCGCAGTTCCTCATAGGCTATCTCTTCTTCGCCGCGGGGGAGCAGGAGCCTGCCCACGCCGCCTTCCTCCGCGTCATCAACGACTACCCCGACAGCCCGTTCGCGGAGAAGGCCATCGAGTTCCTGGGCACGGAGGCGGCCAACCGCGCGGAGGCCGAGGCCGAGAGGCTCCAGGCCGAGAAGCTTCCCGCGACTACATGCCCGCGAACGAAGCAGCCGGTTCGCGTTGACGGGCAGCTCGACGAGGCTGCTTGGAACACAGCCCCCGTCGTGCCACTGTTCAAGAAGGGCAAGGACGACGAGCCGGCACCGCGGCCCGAACCCAGCACCTCTTTCCGCCTCCTCTGGGACGATTCGGCGCTCTACATCGCGTTCGAGTGCTCTGATGACGATATCCGCTCGGAGGCGCACAAACGCGATGACCCCGTTCTGCTCGGGGACGCCGTGCGGGTGCTCATTGCCCCCGTGGCTGACCAGGCAGAGGACCAGCCAGCCTGCTACTTCGACTTCGCCGTGGCCCCGACGGGTGCGCTCAACGACGGCAAGGTGCTCTTCGAGCGCGGCGTGGCCCTCTGGCAGCACGCCAGGAAGGCCGCGGCCTGGAACTGCCTGGGAGTCCAGTGCGCAGCGAAGACCGACGGGACCCTCAATGATGCCAAGCCGGACCGGGGCTGGACGGCGGAGCTCGCCATCCCGTTCGATGCGCTGGGCTTCCGCCCGTCCGAGGGGAGCGTGTGGCGCGTGAACCTCTTGTGGGTCAACAGGCAGGCGGACGGCGAGCGGGCCGTCGCCTCGTGGTCGCCGATGGGCGCCTGGCTGCCCCAGCCGCGCCTCTTCGGTCAGGTCACTTTCAGCACAGCAGCAGAGCGGTGAATGCGCTATGCCTGGCTCGTCATCTGCTCATTTGCGATCGGTCGGCCTGCCCCGAGCGCCTGCCGCGAGAGCCATCAGCCGCAGGCAATGCCTCGCAGCCCTCCTCCCTGCGGCTCTGTGCCCCCTACGCACCGCCTTCGCCGCCCCGCCCAAGCCGAACATCCTCTTCATCATGATCGATACGCTCCGCGCCGACCACGTCGGCTGCTACGGCTATGACAAGCCGACTACGCCCAACCTTGACCGCCTCGCCCGCGAGGGCGTCCGCTTCACCAACTTCCACACGGCCTCGCCCTGGACCATGCCCTCCGTGATGACCATGCTCACCTCGCTTCACCCCACGGTCCACGGCGCCACCAGCGCCCAACGCCGCGCGAGCCTCAAGGTCCGGACCCTCGCCGAACGCCTCAAGGACTCCGGCTACGCCCGGACCGCCGCCATAACCTCCAACCCCATGGTCAACTCCCGCTACGGCTTTGCCCAAGGCTTCGACCTCTACGACGACTACACGATCTTCTTCGCCCACGAACTCAATCTCTTCGCCGTCGACGATGTGGACCACCGCAAGAGCATCACCGAGGCCGTCACGTCGCAGACCGTCACCCGCATGGCAAGCGAATGGCTCGGCAAGCACGGCCGCGACGGCCCCTGGTTCCTCTTCCTCCTCTACTTTGACCCCCACGACCGCTACGTTCCGCCGTCGCCCTGGGACCGCAAGTTCGACCCCCATCCCGGTGCCGAAAGTCGGAAGCGCACGGACACCGGCCCCCACCTCCTCCACCCGCGGGTCACACCCGACGAGCTGGAGCACGCCATCGCCCTCTACGACGGCGAGATTGGCTACACGGACCACTGCATTGGTCAGCTCCTGGCCAAGCTTGAGACCCTCACTCTCAGGGACAACACCCTCGTCCTCGTCACGAGCGACCACGGCGAGGAGTTCCTCGACCACGGCGGCGTCCGCCACGGACATACCCTCTACGGCGAGCTGACCCGCGGCATCCTCATCCTCCGCCATCCGGGGAGGCTGCCCGCCGGGAAAGTCGTGGCCGCCCCCGCCTACCATCTCGATGTCACACCCACCCTCCTCGACTGCACCGGCGAGAAGACCGACCCCGAATGCCAGGGCGCGAGCCGCCTTGCGGCTATGCTGGGGAAGACTCCCGAGCGCCGCGCGCCGGAGCCCGAGCCGATCTTCCTGGAGGCCACGACAAAGGAAGCTCCAAGGGCACTGGTCCTGGGCCGCCACAAGCTCATTCTTGACACCGCCTCGCGCCAAGAGGAACTCTACGACCTCAAAGCCGACCCAGGCGAGAAGACGAACCTCGCCGCCAAGCACCCCGACCTCTCCGCCAAGCTTCGAGGAATCCTCGACGCCCACGTCAGCCAGTGCGCGGCGCTGGCGAAGAAGTACCACATCGAGGGCGATGCGGCCCGTCCCCAGCTCACCCGTCAGGACATCGATGCCCTGCGTCAACTGGGCTATCTGCAGTGAGGCGGGACGAGGCACAAGGTAATCGCGGCGTGCGCCGAACGTCGCGAGAGCGAACCCGGCTGGGAGCGAAGCTACATGGCGGAGGCTGTGATATGGAACGGGTCTTGGTGGCTTGCTTCCTGATGGCGCTACACATCGGTACCTGCGCAGGCGCGACACTTGAGGTCAGGGCAGCATACTATGCGATCAAGACGCCAAGCGACCCCGGCTCGGCTATCGTGATGCTGCGCAACAACAGCAAAGAAGCGATTGAGATCACCCAAGTCCTGATGGACGGGAGCTTTCTCCCCTGCTTCGGCGTCGGGGAGGGTCTCGCTGTGCCAACGAGCAAGAGGAACGACCCTGTCCTTCAGCTTGCTGCTGCCCGAATCGTCTGGGCGCGGCTAGACCCCAATCCCATTCCGCCTAGCCGGTCAGCCTTGCTCTATGTCCAGTACAGTACGCGGCCCCCGTACGCTTTCCAGCTTCGCGTGACAGGGCAGGGCGACGTGGCTGCCGAGTGCAAGCTCCTCCCCGTAGACACCCCGGTCCGCATCACCAACGTTGCCTTCCGCGACGACCTTTCTGAGTGCTTGGTCTACGTCGAGAACAGGTCTAAGGGCAAGGGCGAGCAGATCAAAGCGGTCGAAGTCAACGACACCGATGTGACAGCAAGCATCTGGACATCGTCACGAGAGACTGCCCCTGGTGCAAAGGAGCTAGTTACCGTCCCCTGCTTCGGCCTGCGCGTCGGCGAGCCCGTCAGAGTCCTCGTAGCCTTCCAATCCGGCGTCCACATCGCAGGGTGTGTCCGTGCCCTGCCCACGTTCCTGCTCGCTTTGGAGCATGGACCCCCCGAGCCGAGCCTTGGCACCAGAGGTATGGTTCATGGGCCGTCGGGTGGCAACAGCGCCGCTCCGGTCATCGACCATCGTGTCTCTGCAGTACGGGTGTCCTACGGCCCCCCTGACGGAAAGGACCCAGGCTACTGGCAAGTGTACGCCGCTGAGGTCCTGCGACGGAAGTCCTCCGCCGCGGAGACCAACATGAGGCTTCCCACCTTCGACGCTCTGTCACGGATCCGTCCAGAGCTTACTTGCACGGCCTTCGCGCACATGACCGATGCGGGTTTCCTTAACCCATATCTACCGCAGTACAGCCGGGCGAACCCACGTCATCCAGTCGACGCTATCCTCTGGGCATTGGACATGGTCAAGGCCGCAAACGCGCCGAACCCCTTCTACTCCCTGGTGGGCGTGTACAAGTTCGGGGACGAAGGCCAGCCCCCCGTGCCGGGGGAGCTCCGTCGACTTGTCTTCACCATTCTAGCTTGCGGCGCTCGGGGACTGATCTACAGGCTCAACCAGAGCAAGCTCACGCCAGAGCTATCTGCAAGCGTCAGGGGCATTAATGAGAAGGTAACACAGCTTAGGCCTCTACTCCTCCCTGCGGAGCCTGTCGGCTGGGCGTCTTCCACCAATGGACAGGTACTCGCTCGAACTCTCTGTGCTGGCAGGGATGGCGTATTGCTCTTCCTGCTCAATAACGGCGATGCGAAGGGGAACTTGACCTCGACCGGCCGCGCCCAAGTCACTGTGAGTGCTCCGGAGTGGCTTGGCGGCCTTTCGCTTGCCCCCGAAAGCGATCCACTCGACGGCTCTGTCACCATCGACATGCAGCGCATCCGTGTCAATGTCAATCAGGTCCCCTCCGCACTGGTCCTGGTGTTCAAGGGCAGCCGGGCCCAGAACCCACCCATTGTCCCGAAGGCCCCCAAGAGAGGGGCGACACCGTGAGACGCACGATTCTCGAACTGTTCAACTCGATTGTGGATGGCATGGAGCATGACCTGATGCGCCGAGCGCTGGGGATCACGCATGACCGGCAACTCGCCGAGGATGCCTGCCAAGAGGGATACCTGGAGCTGTATCGTGCGCTCGACAAGGCCGCGCCCATCAACGACTACCGAGCTTGGCTACGCCGAGTGGTTGCCACCAAGGCCCTGGCCGCACGCAGTGCACGACGACCACCTGGCGAAGACACGCCACTCCTGCTAGACTCCATAGACGAGCAATCGGTCCGGACCGCCACGGGTTCCACCGACCCGGGTGCTGGTCTCGATCTCCAAGAGACCCTTGCGCGCTTGCCAACAGACCAGCAGACGGTGGTAAGCCTCAGACTGGTCCGGGGGCTGAGCTGCCGTGAGATCGCCGCCATGCTGAAGTGCTCGGAGAGGACTGTCCAGCGTTGGCTGGAGAAGGCCATTGCCGAGCTCAGACAGGAGCTTTCGAGCCCTGACTGAACTCCGCTGTAAGTATCGAGCGCCCAACGAGATAGGAGGATGGGCGAATTTCCCAGCATTCCAGTGTCGGTTTTCGGGCCGATTTGCGCTCTATATAAGTAGGGGGTGACAGTTCGGTGAGGTCCGTGATGGCTGTATCTGAGGCCTGCTCCAAGCACACTGGCTACCGAGGCGTGATCATCGGCATCGCGCTGGGGGATACCAGCCTGCATGAACCTGCTCTGGCGGACGAAGTGCGCCGCCACGTCGATGGGTGCTCGTATTGCCAAGGCGAGTTGGCCGCATACCGGAGGGTCGTGCTCGCCCTGCGGGCACAGCCCATTGCCGACCAAGTGGTTGCCGAGGCTACAGCCAACGTCAGAAGGCGTGTGATGGCAAAGGTTTGCAGATACGAGCGCTTCCGACTGCTCAAGCGCTCGGCAGCTGTGCTTGGCGCCGCAGCAGGCGTCGTCATCGCGCTGGCCCTCGTCTGGTCCCGGTGGACTGGCCCCGCGGCCCGGCCGGCGACGCAGATGGCTGAGGGTCCCGCTCCGGTGGACATAAGGCCCGGGCAAGTGTTTCCAACTCCAGCCAAGTCTGCTGCGGAAGAGCGTAGGTCACAGAAGCAGGCCATCGCAAACCACGTGAAGCGGGAACCCGCTGTCAAGCGGACCGTCGCGCGAGACTGGAAGCACAGTCTCGAAGAGGTCGCTCGGCTGCGCGAAGAGGGGACCAGGTACGCCTCCGGGAACGACTATGAGAAGGCCCAGCGACTACTGCGCCGCGCCATCACGCTGGCGGAGGGCATCTTGCGAGAGGCCCCTCAGGCCAAGACGGTTGAACGGTCGCACTACGAGCAATACCTCTGCTACGAAGCGCTTGGTGAGCACCTTATGCGGGAAAGCTCATTCTGCGCCTACCTCCGGGCCATTCAGGAGACGGGTGGAAAGGAAGCTGCTGCGTGGGCGCTGTTGGAGGATGCGCAGCGGCTCGTCCAGAGCGGCGCGACTTACACCTCAGGTGAGCGTGTCGAACGCGCCCTAGCACTGGGCCCATCACCCAGGCTGAAGCTCGCAGGTCACGTGATTCTCGCCTCGTGCGCTGAGCGAAGGGAGCTGTGGGATTTGGCGCTTTCCCAGTACCAAGCGGCACTTGATGAAGGGCCAGAGGCCGAGTTGGCAGCAAGGATTCTCGGCAAGATGATCACGCTCAACATGCACCAGGACAGGCTGCCCGCGGCCCTCGCAAGTGCTGAGGCGCTCTGCGCTCTGTCGCGAGAGGGATTCCCCAAGCGCGAGTGTATCCTCCAGGACCAATGGCTGGCGCACCTGTACGCTCGCAATGGCAGTGTGGCGAAGGCTGTCCTTGTCCTCCGTGAAACCATCAAGCGCTACGGACCAGGGGACGATACGTATATGGCACAGCTACAGCTCAACCGGATCCATGAGAAACTCATAGGTCAGGACTTCACGCGATGAGCAACCGGAGCCTCTGTGCTGGGCTGTCCATCGGAGGGGTATGCCTCCTATGAGAGTTCAGCGTTGCGCACACCTCCACGTTCTTCTCCTGCGGCTAGCGCTCTTCCTCCCTGTGTGTGGTGGCGCTTCGGCCATTGCTGGCGAAGCATCGCATCCGGTGTGCGTCTCCGTGTTCCTCAGCAACGACTGCCCCGGTTGTGGACTCATTGAGAGGCCGAATGTCGAAAAGCTCGCAGAGAAGCTGGGATGCGAGATCCGCATCCGCTACTTCTACGTAGACAAGGTCGAGGAGTACCATAGGCTCGTCAAGCTGGAGCAGCAGATTGGGGACGAGGGAAACGAGCTCCCGGTCGTTTTCCTTGGGACAGAGGTCCTGGGCGGCGTGAAGGAGATCAGGACTTCCTTCGCAGCGCTCGTTGAGAGGTTTGCGAAAGGAGGCGGAGCAGAGTCGTTCCCGGAGCTGGTTGCGGGACCTGAGCCCCCCACCCCGACAAGCGCCAGAGACTCTCGGGGCGGCACGCAAAGACTCATCTACATTGCCTATTTCGACTCGCCGGGCTGCAAGGAATGTCGTCGAGTGGAGTACATGCTCCAGAGCATCCGTCGAGACTTCCCAACCGTGCGCGTGAGGCGATTCTTCACGTCAGACCGCAGGTCTCAGCTTTTCCAGGAGGCCATTTCCCATCGCCTCGGCGTGCCTGCCGAGAAGCGCCTCCTGACGCCGGCTGTGTTCGTCGGCCGCGAGACGTTCATTCGCGAGGAGGTTGTAGACAGCCGCATCCGCTCTTGCGTGGGCCGATACCTGGACCGGGGAACGGAATGCGCTTGGGAGGATGATCTCGACCTCGCTGCCGCGGAAGACAGCCTGCACCAGCGCATGCGCTCCGTGGGCCTTGGTGCGGTGATTGTGGGCGGCCTCATTGACGGCATCAATCCGTGTGCGTTCGCCACGCTCATCCTGTTCGTTAGCTACATGCGGTCGGCGCGGCGCGACCGCCGCAAGCTTCTGGCGATCGGCGGCGCGTTCATCGCAGCCGTCTTTCTCTCATACTTCGCGGTGGGTATGGGCCTCTCGGAACTCGCCCTTCTTGCCGAGGGTGTCCCGTATCTTGATGCCATCGTCACGTGGGCTATCATCCTCCTTTGTATCCTCCTTGCAGTCCTCAGCCTGCGTGATGCCCAGATCGCGAGGCGTGGCCAGCACCGCGCCATGACACTCCAGTTGCCTCACGGCTTCAAGGATCGCATACACCGCGTCTTCATCCGGTTCGGGAGGACCCGCTATCTGGTCCTCGGCGGCCTCCTGCTCGGGACGTTGATCTCAATGCTGGAGCTTGTCTGCACGGGCCAGATCTACTTCCCCCTGATCAAGTTCATGGCCTCGTCGGGCAAGGGTGACCGTGGGAGAGCCCTGCTGTTGCTGCTCGTCTACAACCTTTGCTTCGTTGTCCCTCTGCTTGCCATTCTCGGAGCCGCGTACCTTGGCGCGACATCCGAGCGCCTGACGGGGATCCTCAAGCGCAACCTGGCAGCGACCAAAGTAGCCACTGCCTTCTTCTTCGGGGCGCTCGCAACGCTGCTGATTATCACCAGCCACCATACGAGTGGCAGTGCGCTTCCTTCCGCAAGTGACCGCACGTTGGGTGGGGCTAGAGTCCCGGACGGGAGAGAACCGAGCCAGCCGCAGAGCGATCCGCTGTGTGGGCCTCGAAGCCTCTTGGTTGCGGCCGGGCGGCTCGGGGTCTCCCTCGAACTACCCCAGCTTGCTGAGGCCTGTCGTGCGACTAACAGTGGCACGACCATGCTCGACCTGAGAAACGCCGCAAAGGCGTTCGGCCTTCAGGCTGAGGGAGTCAGGCTGGCGTGGGACGATCTGGTAGGACTGGACTGCCCCGCCGTGCTGTTCGTCTCAGGCGATCACTTCTGCTGCGCGGACCCGCGTGAGAGGTGGAGAGGGGGTGGCCCGCCCAGGGTTCGAGTGTACGATCTTCCGGGCGCTACCCTCTGGATGACGCGCGCCGAGTTGGAAGAAGTCTGGCATGGCGAAGCCTTGGTGATCCGTTCCTCCATGCCCTCCGGTGCTGCCATCTCGGGCCCTGTTGCGCAGTTCCGAAGCACGTTCGCCGATTTCGGGGTAGTGAAGCCCGATGGTGTCCTGAGCCACGATTTCCTTCTGGAGAACGTGGGTTCTGAGCCCCTGCGAATACTTGGCCTGAGAAAGTCCTGCGGTTGCAGCGACATGAAGGCCTCGAAAACTGAGATACCGCCACGCGAAACGGCCAAGATCACCATGGGATTCGACCCTCGCGGGCGTGAGGGATCCCAGCTTGTCAGAGGGTACGTCCACACGAGCGATCCGCGCAATCAGGTCGTCGTTCTCAGGTACCGCGGCGTGATTGAGCTGTCGCCTCTTGTGGCCCCGTACCTGTTCGACTTCGGCAAGGTAGCCCGCGGACAAGAACGCACGGAGACGGTGGTGATAACAGATCGAGGCGATCAGACTCTGAAGTGGACAGGTGGGAAGCTGGAGTTGGGCGCGCACATTCGGGATGTCGGCCATCGTGAATCAGTTCCCGAGACGGGCAACCCGACATTCGAGCTTAGCTACGTTCTCTGCAGTGTTCCTTCACCTGGCAGCCGTTCGGAGAGGTCGCCTGGCTCGTCTCCGCTTGTGCGCAGAGCTACCGCGGGAGACTGCCCACCAGTGTGCAGGATGATGTTGGCATGCCGGGTGCCAGAGAGCGCGCCCTATGGACACTACTTCGGGATGCTCAAGCTATCCGGGCAAAGACAGAGCGGAGAGAGGGTAGGAATCGCTATCCCCGTGGTCATCGAGGTCACAGAAGATCTGTACGCCGAGCCATCTTCTGTCTGCTTTGGTGTCATGAGGACCGGTGAGGTCCGTTCGCGCATCGTCAAGCTTGAGCGTAGGTCCACGAAACCCCTGCAACTCGTCTCCTGTCAGGCAGTTGCTGCATCCGTGGAGAATCCAGGAAGTGGGAGCGTCCAGCCGGAATCCAAGGTTCTCAGGAAAGGAGATGGTACTGCTCTTGTCGAACTCTCCCTGAAAGCGGCACCAGGCGCGCCGAGAGGCGGCTCCCTTCTCTCGGGGCGTATCGCGTTCTCGGTCGCTGGAGAGCCAGTTGTGCATGTTCCGTGGATGGGCTTAGTCGAACAGGAGGGAGGACCGACCAGGAACAAGGAGGACTGACCATGTGTTGGAAGCCCCTGACAGCGATGCTAGCCGGGTTTGCCGCGCTAGCTCTGGTAGCTTTCACGTGGGAGGCCCAGAGAAGCGTTGCGCACAAGGAACTGAGCGATGCTGAGATGGCGTCCTTTCTGGGATGGCACGCGTGCAGAGAGTGCAAGAGCGCTCAAGGAAGGTTCGACGAATGCTGGCATCCACCGCACCCGCAGAACGACCCCAAAGAGGGTGACGTCGCCGAGTGCGGTAAACCCGGCCCGATAAAGAAGATAGGCGACCTTGAAATCACCGAGGAGAATGCTAAGAGGCTGTGCATCACGAATTTTTGCGCGGGTGCTTCATGCAAGCTTGGTGAGCCTTGGGATTGCAGCGGAGAGCAAGACCCCAAGCAGAAGCAGTACGCGGGGTTCGCATACTTGCTCGACCAGCAGTGCGACTGGGTGGACGCTAAGTGGCACCTGGTATGGACACACTACTACGACGGGGCAAAGGATAAGCAATGTCCGTCTTACTCAGCGTATGGCGCGTGCCTTATGAAGCAGAAGAAGCAGTGCATGGAGAAAGGCGAGTTCATAGCAGCAGGGGTGAAAGACGCTCCTCGGATCGTGTGCAAGTGGTGAACGAGCGACGTTCTTCTTTGGCATGCCAAGGTGCCACCTACGTCCTGCCGCGCGGAATCACGTGCCGGGGGCGACCGGGCGGGGTGTGGTCGGTAGGACCGTGCGCCTCGAGTCCTGCGAGGGCAAGGCTTGGCCTTTGCCAGGCCGGCTCGGGCATGCAAGCAGTGGTGCGCTCCTGGGTGCATGTCGCGCCGCCTGTGTGGTACTCTCCGGTCGGACAGGCATTCCCCAAGGTGGCGCCGCCCAGACTGGCCTTGACTTTGGGGGGCTCAATACAGTCTTGTCCTGACCAGATGAGACCCGTGTAATGCCACTGAGGGGACTGCCAATGTTGCAAACCAAGAGATGTCCTTTGGGCGCGTACACCATCATGACCGCTCAGGTGTTCCTTGGTCTCTCGCTCAGCTTGGTCTCGGCGCAGGAGGACTCCGAGGCCTTACGAAAGAGTCTTCTTCTCTACGACAACGAGTTCCTGTCTTCCTTCTATGTCGAGCTCCAGGCTACAATCCCGATCGAGTTTGGACGCCGAGAGCATTACACGGCAACCGTAGAGGTAACAGGAACCACGGATAGGCAATTCCTGAGGTTGACCAGGGAGGAGGTCGCGAAGTTGCCGTTCAACAGGGAGGCGAAGCCAGAGCATTACGATGAACATGGCAACCTGCGCACCACGGTCGACAAACAACTGTACGTCGTGTTGGACCCCGAGAAGGGGCTAATTCGGACCGATACAGAAACGCTAACTGTTGCGCCGGATGGGCGAGTTGTGTCCTCAAGTGGTCAATCGCCCACCGTCCTGAAGTTCCCTGCTGAACGTAACAAGGATGCAAAGAGTCTGCTCTTCAGACATCTCCTTCCTCTCGGAAGGTGTTATTCGCAGTTGCTCCCGCAAGTTGATAGGGTCGCCCCAGAGCAGGGTGGGGTGGTCACTGTGGAGGCGAAGGGCACGATGTTCGCTGGATGGACCGGGCAATGGAAGCTTGACGTAGACACGCGGAGACAATACCTTGTCCGGAAAGCCGCTTTCATCACCCCCGGACAAGACAAACCGGACCTTGTCTGCGAATCACAGGGATACCGGGAGTCGAATCCTGGACTAGCAGAAAAGGGGAGCTTTGACCTGGTGGGTTACAGGATCTCAGTCTCCCTGCGCCATTACAAGAGAACCTTCAACGAAGCGCTGAGCAAAGAGGTGCTGGAGAAGGTTAACGTGAAGCCACCCGAGGCTACAATCATGGATTGGAGTGTCGTTGACAGCCAAGGAGTGCCGCTCATACTAGGTTCTGGCGCTCTGCCGGAGCTGGCCCCGCTAGGGCCACCCATACCCATCAAGTTGGAGCGACCAGTCACAAAGGGCAAAGAGGACGCCAGGAGCGAAGACATCCAGAAGAAGGGTGGGAAGGATACTGCGGTGCCGCAGTCGGTCAAGGCACCCGTTGAGGTGAAACCCGAAGCAGCGCCCACCGCGCTGCCGCCGACTGGAGGCGAACCCCGCCCGGAAGGAAAGCACGTCATCGTCCTGTTGGTCCTGGGCGTCGTTGCCATGGGCATCGTGGCGGCCCTTGTGCTAATCGCAGCCAAGAGGAGACGGTGGTGATAACAGATCGAGGGGATCAGACTCTGAAGTGGACAGGTGGGAAGCTGGAGTTGGGCGCGCACATTCGGGATGTCGGCTATCGTTTCGAGTCCTCGTCGGGGAGCCACAAATTTTCGGCCCGAAGCCGGGCCGCCGTTGGTTCACTGGAGCCGTCGTTGAACGCCCTCGCCGACGGCTCCCCGCATGTCTGGCCTGAATGCGGGCTTACGGCTTCGTCCTCATCGTTGCCCCATTCTCCGAGACGACCCCAAACCGCAAACAAAAAAACATGGTTCAACCCCATGGGGGTCCGGCCCGCCCGGCACTCTATGGGGGCCGAGATTCTCTGAGAGAGCACCCCGCCATCGCCCCACATCGCATCGCTGGCCGCCTGCTTCAGGCCTTCGCCGTATGGTCGTATGCTCATTGTTGACAAGCATTTACGGCGCGAGCGGCCGCGAGGAGGCGAGCATGCGGCGCGCGGTGCGCGAAGCCCGGTTGCGGCGTTCCGCGTAGGGTCCGAAAACCCGTCCCACGAGATCGAGACGCTGGTTGCCTTGCCGGCGGGTTGCTGTCTTGCTTTGCGGGCGGGGAGAGGATGGATCCGTGGATGGTGCGGGCCGAGCGGAGGCGCACAGCCCCTGCATGGTTCCCGCGTCAAAGGGCCGAGCCCACCCCCGACCTCCCTGCGTCACGCGGCTCGGCGGTACGACTTCAGCAGGCCGCCCAGGCTCTCCTCGCAATCCACGATGCCGATGGGCCCGCTGACTGGTTCGGGCGCCGGCTCGCCCGTGCGGACGGCTTGGGGCACGAGGTTCCTCAATCCCTGATGGGGCCGGCATTCATTGAAGTGCCGGCGGTACAAGGACATGGTGCGGCGCAGGCTCTTGAGGCCAAACAGGATCAGGTGGTTCAGGCATTCCTCCCGAGCACTCCGAATCCAGCGCTCGCAGTGGGCGTTCGCATTGGGTGCGTGGTAGGGAGTGGCCAGCGATTCCACGCCCGCGCTCTGTACCACCGCTTCGAAGTCCCCACCGAAACACTTGTCCCGGTCATGCAGGAGGAAGCGGGGCCAGATGCCCAGGTCATCGCACTCCCACAGCACATTCCGCACTTGCTGCGCCATCCAGCCCGCGTGCGGCGAGAAGGTCGCCTCGGCGAGCAGGATGGTGCGGCTCCTGAGATGCATGACAACGAGCACGAAGGCACGCCGAAGGCCGCAGAACGTCCAAATCTCCTTCGTGAACAGGTCCGCACACAGCAGCACGTCCGCCTGCCGCGCGAGGAACTCACGCCAGGTCAAGCCCTTACGCTCAGGAGACGGGGGCAGGCCATTACGCCGCAGAATATCCGAGATGCAGCTCTTCGAGACCGCGATCCCCAGCTTCTTCAGTTCCCCACAGATGCGCTTGTAGCCCCAGGTGTTCTCGCGCGCCAGGCGGCACACCAGGGCCTCGACCTCGCCCGGCGTCCGCGGACGACCCGGCCTCCGTTGCCTTCGTCCGGAGTAGTCCCACTTCTTCTGCTCCAGCCGGCGCTGCCAGGCCAGGATCGTCTCGGGCTTCACGATGCTCACCACGCCCTGCATCAGCTTCCGCCCCATCGCCAACGCCGTCGCCACCAACGAGCGACGCTCCTCATCCGTGAAGCTGAGCCGACCCTTGACCTTCGACCTCAGAATCCGGTTCTCCAGCCGCAGGTACTCGTTCTGGAGCGTCAGCTCCCGACACAGCAGTCGCGCGACCGTTGCGATCAGCGGGAGACCTGCCCAGTTGAGCCGCCGGGAGCCGTCCTGCGCCATGTGATCTCCTCCGGAATGCCCATCGAACACTCCCGGCGCGGACGATAGCATAACTCCAGCAGAGACGCAACCTTACAAACCACGCACGAATATTCGGACCCTACGGGGATCACCGTGTACCTGCGCTTCCCGGCCGCACCTCGATTTCGCCTAGACCGCGTCGCCTCTCTCGTGTACACTCTTTGCACGGCGGCTCTCCTTACCAAGGGTGTCCAGTGACCATGCGTAGGCACAGGATACCCGGGCCGGCGTTTCTATTCCAATGGGGTTCGGGACATCCCATGCCTCCTGGCGCGGCGACCTCTACCACGTAGAGAACCTCTGCACCGCACTGGTCGAGCCTCACCCCGGAGTTGCCAATGAAGAACACGGTGGGATTGCTCTGTCTGGCCCTTGAAGCCTCCGTTTTCTCTTGGGGCGCTGACTGGCCACAGCTCGGGTGCACGCCGCAGCGGACCAATCGCAGCCCCGAACCCCTCTCCCCACCGCCCGATTCGCCGTGGGACCTCAAGTGGCAGAAGAACTTCTGGCCCGAGCGGCTCCACAACGCAGTCCAGGCCGTCGTCGTCGAGGGCAGGGTCTACGTTGGAACAAAGGACGGCACCGTCTGGTGTCTTGCGGCCGAAGGTGGGGAGAAGGAGGCCTCCAAGAGATCGGTTTCAGACGCGGGCAAGAACCGACAGGTGAGTGTCCGCGAGCCCAAGGAGCTCTGGGCAACGAAGGGCCTGGGGTGCATCAACAACACTGTGGCCGTCGCGTCAGGCGTCGTAATCGTCCCAAGCCTGGAAGGGGTGCATGGGCTGGACGCCGAGACGGGCCAGAGGAAATGGACTGTGGAGTGTCCTGGCGGCTTCACGGCAGCGCCCCTTGTGGCCGAGGGCAAGGTGTTCATTGGCAGCCGCCTTGGGACGATGTTTTGCCTGAACCCTGCCGATGGCGCAGTCGTCTGGAAGCGGGAGACAGGCTCGTACATTCTCCAGAGCGCGGCCTATGACGACGGGAGGGTCTTCTTCGCCACAGAAGACCTGCACATGCGTTGCCTGGATGCGGCGAGCGGCACCGAGGTGTGGAAGAGCGGGCCGTTCCGCAGCCAGTCGTTCGTGCACTTCCACCCGGTGGTTCACCAGGGCTACGTCATCTTCCGTGGCATGGTCACACAGCCAACGCTCGGGCTGGGAGACTTTGGCGTCCATCCGTTCGGGTCGCCCTACGGCGAGGAAGGGGCCAAGGCGCTCGCCATGATCCCGAAGCTCATGGAGCTGCTGGCCAAAGGACAGCCCCTGCCTTCTGAACTTGACGCTCCGCAGGAGAAGATCGTGGAGGCCATCAGGAAGAGCCCTTGGCTGCAAGACCTGTGGGTTCTGGACGCGAAGACGGGGAAAGAGGCATTCCTCGTGCCCCACTGGCCTGGGGTTGGCTCGCTCGGGCTGGGCGGGCCGCTTTCGCCGCCCGCAGTGGACCGCGAGGGGCGTCTCATCATTCACACGGTGTTTGCTGGACACACCTTTGGCTGCCTCGACCTGAAGCAGCGGAAGGTTGTGGACATCCTGTTTGCTCCTCTGGTGAACGGCAAGCCCGTCCCGCAGGGGAATACCGATGAGTATCGCGCAGTGAGCACGGCGGGCGCCCTGGTCTTCATGGTCCACGCCGGAATGCTGGAGGGAGCCGTGGCGCTCCGCCAGGGGGTGTTCGACCTGCGGACGCGCAACTGGTGGCGGGGCGACGTCTTCCCGCCTGGCGCCACGGGGAGCTGGTTTGAGCACCAGGGCGCGGCGGCCTCCGCAGCCGATGGACGCTTCTACCACGTGACTTACAATCACCTGATGTGCTATGCGCCACACTGAGCGCGAGGAGACCTGCCCGTGTGGAAACTGATACTCGCGTCTTGCACGGCGGCATTGCTTTTCGGAGCGCACGCGGGCGAGGAGGCAACGGCCTGGCAGAAAGAGACCCTTGGCCCAAGAATGCTCCACCGCGGCGGCAAGAGCCTGCCCCCCTGGGAGAAGAAGAACGCAGTCATCTATGAGCAGATGGCGGGCGGGCTTGGCTTCCAGGTCTTCTACGATGCCGGCAAGCTCCACCTGCATCAGTTCAGCCTCGTGGGCTACGGAAGCATCCCACTCGCCCAGGAGCGATTCTGGTCGCAGCGTCCCGGACTGCTCTTCCACCACAAGCTGGTTCCTCTAGGGGCGTTCTCCGGCCCAGAGGGCGGGGAGCTCACGAGAGGCCCCTGCGACTGGGCACGAGGCGAATATTCGGTGCGGGACGGGAGCTTCTCCGTGTGCGTCAATCGCCTATGCCCTGGGCTTCTTATTCGCTCCAGGAAGGCAGAGTTCACGCTGTTTGACGGCATCGCGCCGCCGAAGTTCTTCGCATACCCGCGGGGACAGGCGCTCCAAGTGAGCAAGCTGGAGGGGACCGGGCCTGTGGACGTGGAGGGCATGAGCGAACCGTGGCTCCTATGCTGGTTCGGCGACCCCTCCGCCTTCAGGTCGTGCCGCCTCCCCCAGCCGCCGTTCCTGGCCGAAGGGTTGCCGCTCCAGGACGAGTGGTTCCCCGCAGACCTGCCAATCCTGCTTGTCTTCCAGGCGAACCCGACTTCCGTGCGAAGGCAAGAGAAGGCCCTCGTCGTGACGCTCGCTCAGGCCGACACAGGCGACGGATGGGCGACCAAGCTCATCATCCTGCCGCTCTTCGGCCAGCTCTTCCCGCGCCAAGCCGAGACAGCGGCCTGGGCTTCCCGGCCGCCCGAGGAGGTCGTACGCCGATGCCGCTGGTGGAGCCGGCACCTGGAGCAGTACCCCGTGGCGGTCACGGAGTCCTATGCGTGCGACGGCGACGTCGCTACAGTGAGGGAATCATTCCGATACGAACCGTTCCGCGCGAAGGGCGCGGGGCGCTACGCCCCGGTGCCGCCCATGCTGGCCATTGCCCACGCCGCCAGGTTCCCGGCGGAGTTCTCCGCGCAAGCCGTTGACACCGGCGTGCGCACGGCGTGGGGGCCTGTCTTCGCGGTTGAGAACGCCTCAGAGTACAGTATGCGCTTCAGCGGCCTGACGAAGTATGTGGACGAGCGCCTTGTCCCAAACCCCGAGAGAAAAGAGCCGGAGGCGCTCGGCCGGCAACTTGATGCGATGGTGGCCGAGGTGGTCAAGGCGGGCCACCTGGCGCCCTGCGTCCCGATGTTCGCCGACGGCGGCGGCGCCGAGCACATGGCCAACCCCGAGTGGTCCTGCCCCGGCGACGGGCTGCTCCACATGAGCCTCTACCTGCCCCTCTTGCCCGATAGCCTCAGAAAAGATGCCCTGGCGTGGATGAAGGCCGAGCGCGAGGCCTTCCCGCCCGAAGAACTCATCCAGCTTGAGTACACGCACGGCGCGCGGCGCGAACTCTATCCCATAGACAACCCCGCCTACATCGCGCAGCAGAAGCAATTCCAGGCCCGCGGCTACCGAGGGCACGGCGACAACCTCCACCAGCGCCTGAAGATCGTCCCGCTGGAAAGCGTCACCGCCCTCGCCGCTTGGCACGACGCCATCGGCAGCGGGGAGAAGCCGTCCTGGGAGGCCATCCAGGGCATCCTCGCCCCCTACCTGCGTCGGCTGGACTGGGCCTCGCTCGGCTACGTCTCCTGGGAGCTGGAGGTCGCCGATGCCTTCTACTACGGCCAGGGCGGGGTGATGGACATCAATCGCCTCTGGTGTGCCCTGCGCGGCGCGGCCCGGCTCGCAAAGTTGGCGGGGAACTCGGAGGCGGAGGCAATGTGCCGAGCGCTCTTCTGCAAGGCGGCGGCCCTCCGCTTCGCCATCGGGCGTTACACCGACTACCTCTACGACAGCGGCCTCAAGGAATTGCCCAAGGATCCCGCTTTCCTCCTCAAGATCGGCCACGGCCTGCCCTGGGCACGCGCACTGAACCTCTACACCGATTCGTGGAAGTCGCGGCAGGACGACGTTCAGCAGGTCGCCGCAATGGACGAGTTCGGCACCTTCCTTCACGAGACGGCCGGCACCTTTGACCGGAACCAGCTCGCCCCATTCCGGCCGATGTCGCCGGAGCTGGGGCGGTTCCTCGGCGACTTCCTCAAGCCCCAGTGCGCGGCCTACGTCCGCCGCGTGGAGCATTTCGCGCCCGACTGGTACATACGCTACTCGCTCACCTGCCTCGGTTCCGAAGCGTATGCCTTGCCCTTTGACACCTCGTGGCAAGTCTTCCTCGCCAAGGCATGGGTTCTCGGAGAGGAGCCTCAAAGACTGGCGAAGCACCTTGACATGCCGTGGACCAGGCTGGGCGACTTCTACTACATGGACAAGCTGGCGGCTGCGATCATGGCGTACCGCGGCACCAAATGGGAAGGAGAACGGCGATGAGGGGTCAGTGGGTCATCCTTGCAGCGGCGCTGTGTGGGGCGATTGGGGCCGCAGACTGGCCTCAGCTCCAGAACGGCCCGCAGCGGCTGGGCTATTCGCCCGAGAAGATTGAAGTGCCGTTCCGGCGCGCCTGGGCGGTCGGGATGTCGCCCGAGCGGCTCCACCCGCAGGCGCAGCCAGTCATTGCCGACGGCCGCGTGTTCATCGGGACCGCGATGGCCAACTTCCACGCCTTCGAGGCGAAGACTGGCAAGAAGCTTTGGACGTTCAAGGCGGGCGGGCCGGTCCTGCACACGGCTGGGGTCGAGGGCGGCAAGGTCTTCTTCGGCTGCCTCGGTGGCTGCGTGTACGCCCTGGACGCTGCGAAGGGCGAGCTGGCCTGGAAGTTTGACAGCGGCCTGCGGACGGGCTTCTCCACGGCCGTGCTGCTGGCCGATGGGAACGTCTTCATCGCTAAACGCGGCGGGGTCTACTACGCCCTGTCCCAGAGGGACGGCAAGGTCGTCTGGCAGCGCGACCTGGGCGTCCCCATCCTGATGTCCTCGGCCTACGACGAAGGCAGGCTGTTCGTCGGGGCGATGGACATGCGGATCTACGCCCTGGATGCCAAGACGGGCGAGGTGGCCTGGCGGAGCGACACGGTCTCTGGCATTGCCTTCAGGGACTACTGGCCTGTGGTTTACAAGGACTACGTGCTTATCCGCCCCGCCAAGGCGTCGGGCCTCCAGCCGAACTACATCACCATCGAGTGGCTGCGCGGCCCCCTGCCCGAGCCGGAGCTTGCGAAGCAGGAGAAGGTCATCGCTGGCTTCGAGAAGGACCCCACGGCGCGGAACCTGTTCGTCCTCGATCGGATGACAGGGAAGGAGGCGTTCGTCGTGCCTCACTGGGTGACCAACACGATGAACGGGGCGACCATCCCGCCGTGCGTGGACGGCGACGGGCTTCTCATCATTCCTGTAACCCTACATGACTGGCGCGGCGGCTGGGGACGGCTCGATCTGGGGAAGCGCCGCGTCCTGGAAGTCCTCACGGAGGAGGCGATTCTCCAGGGAGGCTACAAGGCGGGCACGGGCAATGGCGACGAGAACATGACTGTCACCTGCGTCGGCCGCCTGGTCCTCACCTGGCACACCGAGGAGAGCAACGCCCACTACACCGGCATCTGGCACCTCGACAAGCGGGTGTGGACCCACGTGCCGCCGCTCCACGCCGACGGCTTCTTCACCAGCAACACCCAGGGCGGCGGCGGCAACCCGCCCGCCATCGCCGACGCCATGGCGTTCCACACGAGCTGGAACACACTGAACGCCCGCACGGCCACCCCGGCGCAATGAGACAGGAGGATACTCAATGATCACCCGATTGATCGCCATCGCAGCCATTCTTGTCCTGTCGCCCGCGCAGGCCGCTTCGCTGAAGTTCGAGATCACCGACAAGGCCGGCTGGCGCGGCGCGAAGGCGGACGCCGTGCCATCATCTGTCGAGGAGACCTACTCCTACGACGAGGCGAGCGACACGGTGACCATCGCGGCGAAGTTCGACCGCAAGGGCCTCGCGCCGCTCCCGCTGATGCTCGCGCTTGCGGCCCGTTTCGGCTTCCCAGTCGAGGCGGAGCCGAAGCTCGCCGAGGCCGGCCACGTGAGCGTCTTTGGCCCGCTTGTTGGCGTTGAGGGCGCCGACGCCTACGCGCTCAAGGTCAAGGGCCTCGGCAAGTATGTGCGCGAGAGTCGGCGCCTTGGCTCGGGTAAGGCCCCCAGGGACCTCGAGGCGAAGCTCGAGAGCGAGGTCGGCAAGATCGTGGCAGCGGGCCACCTGGCCCCCTGGTTCTTCCTGCTCAACGTGCCCGGCAGCGGCGGCAACGAGCGGGGCGACGTCTACTGGCACAACCCCTCAGAGGCGCTCTACCTCCTCTCCGAGGCCGCGCCGCTCCTGTCCGCAAAGGGCCGCGATACGCTCAAGGCGTACCTGGCCTCCGAGCGCGAGGCCCTGCCGCCCGAGCTTCGCGCCAGCATGCCCTTCGCCGCTGGCACACGCCGCGAGACCTGTGAGCCGAACGCCGCCCTCCTGAAGCGATGGGAGGAGAAAGGCATCGGCTACCTCACCAAGGCCCAGCCGGGCATCTGGAACCTCTACGGCCTCGCCCGCTTCTACGAGCTGGCCGGCCAGAAGCCCGACAAGGACGTGATGGCGAAGTGCAACGAGATCGTCGCCCGCTCGATGGAGCACCGCGACTGGGCGACGCTCTACTGGCTCCGCGGCCACACGCCCGGCTTCAACGCCGTCCACGCGGTCAACCAGCTCTTCGCTGGGCTCATCGGCTACATCCGCCTCGCGCGGCTGGCCGGCGACCGCGACGCCGAGGCCCTCGGCTGGGGCCTCTTCGCACGAATTGCCGCACTCCGCTTCGCAATGGGCAAATACACCCAGTACATGCACGATGCCCACCTTTTCAACCCCCGCTACTGCCTCCACGACTCGCTCCTCGGCCGCGCCTTGCCGCCCGAAGACCGAACGATCCAGGTGGAGACCGACCCCAAGCGCTACACCCTTCCCGAGGACCCCGCCTGGTGGGCCAAGATGCGCAAGGGCGACTGGATGGGCGAGCTCGTGACCTGGAGCTGGACGAAGCCCCTCGATAACGTCCGCCAGGTCCACCGCCTCGACGAGGCGGGCGTGGACGTGTGGGAGTGGTGTGGCACCGACTGCTTCGGCAGCGGGCAGAAGCGCGACGCTGACTTCCAGAAGGACTTCTGGTACATGCGCCTGGCCCCGTACCTGCTCCCGTTCCGCGACATGGTGCCCGAGCTGGGCCGCTTCATGGCCGACCGTCTGAAGCCCGAGGTCGAAGCCTACTGCGCCCGCATCGTTGAGAACCAGCCCCACTGGCATATCACCTACGCCGAAGCCATCCTGAGCGCCGAGATCGGCTTCAACTGCCCCTGCGACGCCTACGGCCATTTCCTCGCCAGGGCCTGGGTGCTCGGCGAGAAGCCCGAACAGCTCGAACGCTACCTGGATGTCCCCTGGCTCCCGCTCGGCGACCTCTACTACATCCACAAGCTCGCCGAGACCATCAAGGCATACCGCGGCGTGGCCTGGGAACGAGGTCCGAGATGACCGGAGGCTGCCGCACCTTCCTCCCCTGACTCCCACGCGCCGCCGTACAAGGTGGCGTGGGTGGCGGACTTCGGACCTGAGCAAATCTATTCCGCTCAGCTCGTCGTCGCCGGCGGGCTCTGCCCGTTGGCGCGGGAACCCAACAGGGACCCCGGCGCCGCGGAATCGTCGGCATCGGCCGTTCGATCCGTGATCCTCCCGCTCATCGCTGGCACCCACTGAACTCCCCGGACCACGGCAAGCATGGGAGCCGCATCAGGCGTCGAGGCCCTCGAGGCGCTCGAGGGCGCCATCGTGGAGGAAGATGCGGCGGGGAATGTGCTCGATGACCCCAGGATCGTGGGTGGTAAGGAGGATGGTGAGCCGCTCCTCCCGATTGAGTTCGCCGAGCAGGGCGATGACCTCGCGGGCGTTGGCCGTGTCGAGGTTGGCGGTCGGCTCGTCGGCGAGGAGCAGCGCGGGGTGGTGCGCGATTCCGCGTGCGATGGCCACGCGCTGCTGCTCGCCGGCCGAGAGCTCCCTGGGGAACGCCCGGGCGCGGTCGGACAAGCCGAGACGATCGAGCAGGACGGCCACCCGCGTGGCGCGGTTGGGGAACCCGTTGAGGGCGAGGGGCAGTTCGATGTTCTCGCGCACGGTGAGGTCGCCGAGAAGGTTGAACTGCTGGAAGACGAAGCCGACGCGTTGCCGCCGGTAACGGCTGAGCGCGCGCTCGCTGCGGCCCGTGAGATCCAGGCCGGCGGCCTCGACGCGCCCAGCGGTCGGCGCCTCGATGCCGCCGACGAGATGCAGGAGCGTGGTCTTGCCTGAGCCGCTCGGCCCGGCCACCACGGCGAGCGCTGCCTCCGGCACTCTCAGCGACACGCCGCGCAGGGCCACGACCGCGGCGTGCCCCGCGCCGAACTGCTTGGTGACGTGGTGGAACCGAATGGCGTGGCTCATCGAGCGTACCTCATCACGTCGGCCGCGCGGCGGCGGGCCGCAACGAACGCCGGCCACAACGAGGCCACGATGCCGGCCCCGAGCGCCGCCAGAGCGGGGGCCACCGCCATCCCCCACGTCAGCCGGGGGTGAACCAGGCTGGTGAGCACGAAGTGGGGGTTCTGCGACGTCAGACTCGCGAGGTCAATGCCCGAACGCGCGAAGGCCGCCGCGGCCAGCCCGCCCAGCGCCAGCCCCAAGGCCCCGCGGCGAGGGCCAGCAGCGTCGTCTCCAGCACGATCAGGCGGAGGATCTCCCACGGCGTCGTGCCCAGGGCCTTCAGAATGCCGAAGTCGTGATACCGGTCGAGCACCGACACCAGCACCGTATTCGACACCCCCGCCGCCAGGATGACCACGACCAGCACGATGACGATGGCCATCGAGACAAGGTTGAGGCGCGTGAGCTGCTCCAGTTCCGGCAAGAGGTCCGTATCCGTCCGGGGGCGTCGCGGAAAGGTGTCGTTGGCTTGCCGGTGGAAGTCCGGCCTGGGGAATTGTCGGTGCACCCCAGTAGCTACGGGAGCGGGCGTGCCTGGCAACGGGGCGCTCGAAGCCTTCCGGAAAGAGGTCCGATGAGAGTCGGGCTGCAACCTGACAGGCCGTAACGCAAGTGAACCTCGCAGTGGCCCCGCAAGACTGTCGCAGGTGCCGACCCGCTCCGGACGCGGGGAAGGCCGCTGGGGCGGGACTTTGGCAACCGACGCATGGGTCCCGTCCGCCTGCCGGGGTAAAGAGAGGACGGCATGCCGGGAGAGGCAACGGTGCAACGCGAGAGGCCCATCGCAGGGGGAGCTTGCCCCTCCCTACCGTCCTTCGGGGATGGCCTGCGGCGGGCGTCGGAGGGGGTCGTAGTACCGAGGAAGCCGGGGAAACCCGGTGGAGGGAAGGACCCCTGGTTCTGGAGTGCTTTCGACGGAGGCAAGGGTCAGGGAGATTGGCGTGAGCCTACCAACCCCAGAAGCGATCCGGGTCCTCCAGAGGAAGCTGTACGTCAAGGCCAAGGAGGAGCCGCCGTATCGGTTCTACAGCCTCTACGACAAGATTTGGCGGACGGACATCCTCACCCACGCGTACCGTCTGGCGAAAGCCAGGCATGGGGCGCCTGGAGTGGACGGGGTGACGTTCGAGCAGGTCGAGGAGCAGGGGCTTGAGGACTGGCTGCGAAGGCTCCAGGAGGACCTGCGCTGGAAGCGGTATCGGCCCGAAGCCGTACGGCGGGTGTACATCCCGAAGCCCGGCGGCGGGGAGCGTCCGCTTGGAATCCCGACGGTGCGAGACCGGGTGGCCCAGACTGCGGCTGCACTGGTCCTGACGCCGGTGTTCGAGGCGGACTTCCCCGACGAGATGTACGGGTATCGCCCGAAGCGCAGTGCGCAGGAAGCTGTGGCGGTGGTCCACCAGGCCCTGAGAGAGGGGTACACGGACGTCGTTGACGCGGATCTCTCGAAGTACTTCGACCGAATTCCCCACGCGGACCTTCTCAAGTCGGTGGCCCGGCGCATCAGCGACGGGGCGGTACTACACCTGCTCCGCCTGTGGCTGAAGGCCCCCATCGAAGAAGCGGACGCCGGCGGAAAGAAGCGGAGAACTGGGGGAAAGGCGCACACGCTCGGAACCCCGCAGGGTGGGGTGGTATCGCCGCTGCTGGCGAACATCTACATGAGCCGCTTCCTCCGGGCGTGGCGGAAGCGGGGCATGGGCGATGCCCTGAAGGCGAAGGTGGTCAACTACGCGGATGACTTCGTCATCCTGTGCCGGGGAACGGCGGCGCAGGCCCTCGACCTCACGCGGCGCTGGATGACGGCTCTGAAGCTCACGTTGAACGAGGAGAAGACGTGCCTTCGGGATGCCCGGAGGGAACACTTCAACTTCCTCGGCTACACCTTTGGCCCGATGGTTCATCGGCCAACGGGACGCACCTTCCTGGCGGCAACACCCTCCAAGAAGGCCGTGGCCCGTCTGCGCGAGCGGATACGCGCCATCTTGCGCCCGAACACGATCCCGTGGGAGCAGCTCGTGGTCGAGGCAAACTCCGTTCTGCGGGGTTGGGCCGACTACTTCTCCTATGGGACAGTCTCACGGGCGTACTGGTGGGTGGACGCCTTCGTCCTCCGCCGCGCGCGCGTCTTCCTGACACAACGGCACAAAGTCCCTGGGCAAGGGACCCGGCGATTCCCGCCGGAGGTGGTATTCGGTCCTGGCGGCCTCATCAACCTGGCTGCGTACCACCGTGCCCGAACTTCGCATGCCTCGACGTGAAATCCAGTCCGAGAGCCGTATGCGGGAGACCCGCACGTACGGTTCGATGAGCGCTCGTGGGAGACCGGGTATGGCGGCTGGGATTGAGGCTCCGCCCGAAAGGATGCGGAGGCAACCCACCCGGCGCCTGTAGCCTCGGCGCCCACGTTCGACTCTACTCAAGTGCATCTTCCCAAGTGGACGTGGGCATGCGATGATATTGCCGTGGCTGTTTTCAGGAGAGTGTCATGGCAAGAAGCAGGCTGTGTGTGGAGGAGGCGAGGAGGGCGGCTGCGGCAGAGCGGG
>Ga0209506_1000921_pt1 | contig 34344 bp, 30 predicted proteins | sample AD_JPNHG2_MetaG_FD_184409 | JGI IMG/M metagenome (GOLD analysis project Ga0209506, IMG submission 184409) | Active sludge microbial communities of municipal wastewater-treating anaerobic digesters from Japan - AD_JPNHG2_MetaG (SPAdes) (version 2) | ecosystem: Engineered > Bioreactor > Anaerobic...
CAATTCTTGGAGATTTTATCAAGAGATATGGTAGCCTGGAGGCGCCAAATCACTGGTAAATTGCTTCTGGCGAATTGGGTTAAGTCGTTTAAATTTGATGGAAGTACTGAAAAGTGGCGAAGTTAGGTTTACGCTCATGTCCCCTGTCTGGCGGTAGCAATCCGGGCGGTCAGGTGTTCGGTTGTCGCTTCGGACCCTACTGGTCATCCCCGGACAGAAAGATTGACGAGAGAAGTCCGATCTTTTCCGGGGCGCCGATGGTGATTACTTCGTCACCTGCCTTGAGATCGATGTCTCCGGCCGGGTTCTCGATCATTTCGTTCCCTCTCCGGATGGCGAGAACCGAGACCCCATACTCCTTTCGGACGTCAAGTTCACCGAGAGTCTTTCCGGAGACCAACGATCCTTCCTCGACGAGCAGTGTGCTGAGCGCCAGGTCAGGGAGGTTCATGCCGAGGTCACCAAGCGTTGCCTGGGAGGGCGATGGGTTTCGGAGCATCTCGTAGGTATCTTTCCGCACGTCATGGACATACCTGTCTATGGTCTGGTCAGGGATGAGGTATTTCTTCAGCACCCGGGTAAAGATCTCTACCGACGTCTCGAATTCCTCGGGGATCACCTCGTCCGCCCCGAGCTCCCGCAGGCGTTTGACCTCGGCCAGGAACCGGGTGCGGACAATGATGAACAGGCCGGGGTTCATTCTCCTGGCCTGGATGGTGATGGCCCGCGAGGAGAGGGGATCATTGATGACGATGACAAGAATCCGGGCATGCTCAATATTCGCATGGGAGAGGACTACAGAGTTCGTTGCGTCCCCAAAGAAGATGTTCTCCCCGGTCTTATGTTCCCGCATCACCGTCTCGGGATTAAGGTCGATGACAACGAAGGGAATACCACCGATTTTCGCTGCTTTCGCGAGGTTCCTTCCGTTGAGCCCGTAACCCACAATGACCAGGTGATCTTTGAGAGAGGGGAGGGGGCGGACGCCTTCATCCTCGCAACTTGCTTTCAGCCGGTTCCCGAATGGCAGGCGGCAGAAGAAATCCGCGGTCTTCGGGCCACCTGCTATCGTGAGCGGGGCAATCGACATCGTCAGCAGGGTGACAGCGAGGAATATCTGCTCCCCTGCTGTTGAAAAAAGCCCTTGCTGCATCCCGGGGACCAGAAGAACGAAGGCAAATTCACCGATGTTGCTCAGTGCAAGGCCGGAAAGGATGGAGGTGCGAAACGACCTCCTGACAGCGAACGCAGCACCGGACGCAATGACTGATTTGACCACGGTAACCCCGATGACAAGGGTGAGGATGAGCAGCGGGGTCAGCACAAGGTAGGAGATGTTGAGGAGCATTCCGATTGAGATGAAGAAAAAACTTGTGAAAATATCGCGGAAAGGAATGATGCTTGCAAAGGCCTGGTGGAAATAATCCGATTCGGAGAGTGTGAGGCCGGCAAGGAATGCCCCCAGCGCAAGGGAGAGGCCGAGGTATGAGGCCAGGTAGGTGATCACGAAACAGATCAGGATGATGCTCAGGAGGAACACTTCCTGGTTCCTGATGCTGGTGATCCGGTTCATGAACCGGGGGATGACATACACCGAGATGATAAGCACGGTTGCAAAGAGGATGATCAGGGTGATTGCAAGGGTAGCCAGTGCACCGGAGATGTCGGTTGTCTGCCCGCCGAGGACAGGGAGTGCAATGAGCATCGGCACGCTCATGATGTCCTGGAAGAGGGATATCCCGAGCGTCATGCGGGCATGGGGGGTTTCGATCTCTCCCCGGTCCTGGAAGAGCTTCAGGGTGATGGTGGTACTGCTGTGGCAGACGAGAAACCCGTAGAATACGGCCTGTGCGGTCGGGACACCAAAGAACTGGGAAATAGCCATCGTGACGGCGATGGTGGCCAGAACCTGGATACTGCCGCCAATGAGTACTATCCTCCGCATTTCGTAGAGGGTCCGGAAGGAGAACTGCATACCGATGGTGAAGAGGAGAAAGACGATGCCGATCTCTGCCAGGACATCGATTATCTGGGTATCCTCGATCAATCCCAGGCCGTACGGGCCGATGAGGATCCCGGTCAGGATGAAGCCGACAATCCCTGGTATCCTGACCTTGTTTCCGAGGGTGATGATCAGGATCGCGAAGGTGAAAATGATGACGATGTTGAGGAGGTACCCGGTGATCATTCGCAGCTCCTGGTGATGGGACGCAGGGGGGATATACTTAGTACCCTCACCCCCTCGGCTAAAATGTATTCTGGTAGACCGGTATGGGTATTACACCCCAGGGATCTCGCCAATCTCCATGATGCAGGGGATCACCGGGTCATGGAGGTTTTCGGATCCGTGATGTACCGGGTTTCTCTCCCTGATTTTGCGTTAAGCCCCCTCCGCTCTCCTTTTGCCGTGCTACACGCGGAAAAACCAGGGTGCAGCAGGAAAAGAAACGGAAATGGGGTATGTTCAATTGGATGCAACCAGGCGGCCGGTCAGACAGGGCACGTGCTGAACCCGGTCTCGGCACACGTGAGCAAGGAAGGGTAGTACCGATCGACATATTCCTTGACCATGCGCCGGGATGAAAACCGGGGTGCGATGCTCTTGATCGATTCCTTCATCATCCGCACCCATCCATGGGGGATCCCGTCAAGGGAGGTGGAGTAGTAGAGCGGGATGATCTCTTTCTCAAGTATATAATACAGTTCTGCGGCATCCTGTGCGTCCCGTACAGGAGATCCTCCCTCCCCTCCAAAAGCCCAGCCATTCTTCCCGTTGTAGCCCTCGAGCCACCAGCCGTCACGGATGCTGCAGTTCAGCACCCCGTTAAGGGCGGCTTTCATACCGCTTGTCCCACAGGCCTCCATTGGAGGCAGGGGATTGTTGAGCCAGACATCAACACCGTGAACCATGTACTGGGCGGTCTGTTCGCCGTAATCTTCCACGAAGGCGATCCTCCCTTCGAACTCCGGGGCAAGCGCATGCCGGTATATCCGCTGCAGGATCTCTTTTCCTTCTGTATCATTCGGATGGGCTTTCCCGGCAAAGACGATCTGGACCGGCAGCCACCGGTTGGTCACGATCCGTTTCAGGCGATCGATATCATGGAAGATCAGGTCTGCCCTCTTGTACGCGGAAAACCTGCGGGCAAAACCGATGGTGAGGACCGATGTGTTCAGCATCAGGCCATCGGCAACCAGGTTGATGGGCTCCTTGAGGAGGGAAGCCCAGCGCCGCCGTTTCCGTTCCCTGATCCGGCTGAAGAGCTTGGCTTTGAGCCAGAGGTGGAGCGACCAGAGTTTCTGGTCAGGGATCTCGTCGACCAGTTCCCAGATTGACGGGTCGTCATGTTCATACTGCCAGTGTGGAGATACGGGGCTGATCGCGGTAGAAAGGAGCCTCTCCATCCTGGGGTTCAGCCAGGTCGGGATGTGCACACCGTTGGTGATGGTGTCTATCGGGACCTTCTCAAGGGGGAGGTCCGGCCACAGGTGATGCCACATCTGCCGGGATACGCTGCCGTGCCTCCGGGATACTGCATTGTGGAACGCGGTGAGCTTGAGGGCACAGGCAGCCATATTGAACCCTCCAGCCGGATCGCCAGGGTTCCTGCCAAGTTCGAGAAACGTCTCCCGGTCGATATCCAGCACGGGATAGAACTCCGAAAAGTACTTGTCAATGAGGGAATGCGGGAAGATATCGTTGCCCGCGGCGAGCGGGGTATGGGTCGTGAAGACCGAGGTCCCCCGGACCCTGGACAGCGCCTCAGAAAAAGAAAGGCCTTCTTCTTCGACATACTCCCTGATCCGTTCGAGCAGGGCAAATGTGGAGTGCCCTTCGTTGAGGTGCACGGCCGAAAAACCGATTCCCATCTCGCTGAGGACCTTTCGCCCGCCGATACCAAGGACGATCTCCTGGACCAGGCGCTGTTCCTTGTCACCGGTATAGAGGCGCGAGGCGATGGCCCGGTTGGAGTGGTTGTTTTCCGGGATATCGGTATCCAGCAGGTAGAGGGGGACCTTGCCGACATCGACCCGCCAGACCGCAACGTATATCGAGGGTGCGATATGGGGGACCTCGATTACCAGCTGCTTGCCGGAAGGTGTCATCACCCGTGACACCGGGGCAGCATCGCGATCGAGGTTCTCCCAGAAATTGTCCTGCCACCCGTCAGGGAGGATGCGCTGGTGAAGGTAGCCCTGGGAGTACATAAATCCCACGGCTACCATGGGAATTCCGAGGTCACTGCACTCCTTGAGATGGTCTCCTGCAAGAAAACCAAGACCCCCTGCATAGAGGGGGAGGGAGTGGTGCAGTCCGTACTCCGCGGAGAAGTAGGCGATGGTGAGTGACCGGGAGGACGGGTATTTCTCGGAGAACCAGCCATTGCGGGCCGTCATGTAACGGTTAAAACGGTCCATGGAGATGTCGTAGCGGCGCAGGTATTCCGGGTTTGAAGCGACCTTGTTCAGGAAGGAGTCCGGGATGTCGCGGAGCATCTTCACCGGGTTGTGGATGCTCTCCCTCCATGCATGGTTGTTTATCTGTTTGAAGAGGATGCGGGCCTCGGGATGCCAGCTCCACCAGAGGTTATAGGCAAGGTCTGCGAGCCCGGATACCCGCTCGGGTATCGGCTCTCCCCCTTGCCGGTGTATCAGCACATTCTGCACATCTGTTCACTACGGTATCGGCCTTAAAAGAGGTATATGTTTTCCGTTCCGGGAAGTGGGACCCGTGCATTTCCCCCCACTCACCAGGCAAGAGGTGTTCGCGCACCGGTGCGCCCTTCCACGGGCACTCCGGTAAAATGTATGTCCCTGGTGCAACTATCGCCGGGTGACCGGAAAATAACCGGTAGTCACCGCCCGGAACGTATGGTTTTCTCCCGCAGCCATGCCCAGTAATCTGCCCGGGGTTCCCCGGGGCGCAGCCTCCACTGCCAGTTCCCTTCAGTCGTCCCAGGAACGTTCATCCGTGCTTTGCTGCCAAGACAGAGGAGATCCTGGACCGGGATTACCACCAGCCATGCCGGGGATTCCAGGGCCAGTGTTATCATCTCCCGGGCAATCTCCGCGGAAGAGGGAACTTTCCCCAGCGCCGCAGCGATTCGCTCCAGTTGATCAGGTCTCACCTCTTCCTCGAACCACCCCCTCATCGTGTTGTTGTCATGGGTCCCGGTGTAGAGCACGGAATCTTCACCGATGGCCCCGAGGGCATGCGGGTTGTCGGGATCTCCATCAAACCCAAACTGCAGTACCCGCATCCCCGGGATTCCGAACATAGCCATAAGTTCCCTGACATCCGGTGTGATCGTTCCAAGGTCTTCGGCTATCAACGGGAGGGAAGGTAACCGGGCAGCCAGGTGGGAGAGGAGGGCCTGCCCGGGTGCCCGGACCCAGGACCCTTCACTGGCTGTCGCTGCGCCGGCGGGAATTTTCCAGAAGGCCTGGAGTCCCCGGAAATGATCGACCCTGAGGCAGTCAAAGAGCCGGAGCATGTGCTCCACGCGGTCCTTCCACCACGAAAATCCCTGTTTTTCGATCTCCTCCCACCGGTAGATCGGGTTGCCCCACCACTGCCCGGTACTGCTGAAATAGTCAGGCGGGACTCCGGCAACAGCAGTGGGCCGCCCCTCGCTATCAAGCCAGAAGAGGTCACGGTGAGACCAGACATCAGCGCTCTCGTATGCCGGGTAGAGGGGGAGGTCCCCGATAATCCGGATGCCGTGGATGCTGGCATGTTCGTGGAGGCTGTCCCACTGGGTGAAGGCGAGGTACTGGATGTACTCCTCTTCCCGGACAGCCTCCTCCAGTTCTCTTTGGACCCTCTCCAGCACGGCCGGTTCACGGTCCCGGATGCCCCGGGGCCATGCCGACCAATCCACACCGTTGTTGCGCGCAATTGCTGAAAAGAGGGCGTAGTCATCGAGCCATTCCTGGTTTTCTGCCCTGAAGCGTCCGAACCCGGAATCGTCCCGGCCGCAACGGTTCTCCCGTGCTGCAGCCCGGAGTAACTCCACCTTCAGGGGAGCTTCCCGGAAGAGGCCCGCCCCTTCCACACCAGCGGGCGGGAAGCTGCCGGGATGATCTCCACCGGTGATCCCGTCCTTTACCAGGAGCTCCGGGCTAATCAGGAGAGGGTTTAATGCAAAGAGGGATGTTGCGTGGTAGGGCGAATGCCGGTGCCCACTGTCGGTGGGGTGGAGTGGCAGCACCTGCCAGAAGGTCTGGCCTGCCTGGGAAAGTGAAGTGACAAACCGGTTTGCCGCTGGACCAAGGTCCCCTGTGCCGAAGCGGGAGCGAAGCGATGTGATGTGCAGGAGGAGCCCCGATGCTCTCTGCGAATACCTGCAGCAGGGCTCAGGGCTGTGGATGGCCGGCCCCTCCCGGAACGCAGACGCCAAGTGCCCTGCCGAGTGCCTGGAATGATCCCCACCATGCAACTGCTTCCTCTGCCCCTGCACGGGCGCCGGTCTCCCATTTAAGAGCAGGACCATCGCGGACTGAAATAAAGAGGTCCTGGAGATGCCATGCAGGATACGGTGCGCCAATGGTCCGGATCAGTGCAAGGGCTTCGGCCACCTGCTCCATCCGTTGCCGGTCTCCGGGGTGGCAAACCCAGTCTTCCATGAGCCGGGTGATGAGGGAGTTCGTGGATGGTTGCATCCCCTGAGTAGCGGTGATCCCCTGGTCTGAGAATGCTTCAGCAAGGCATCGCAGGTCATCCATGCTCGCTCCTGGCAGTGAGAGAGTCTCTTCCAGCCGGCAGGCAAGCACGTACCGTTCCAGGCGCACTATCCAGGGAGGGTAAAACCGCGGGTCTGGTTCCGGGTCTTCCAGGGAAAGGTGCTTCTCAAGGAGAACTCCCGCTGCTTTCTCAAAGGCCTTGCCGGCCCTGGAGAGGTGGGAGCGGGCAACGAGCCGCCGGCCGGCAGGGGGGAATTCTTCGATGGAGATACCCCGGGAGAAAAGAGTCATCAGCCGTTCTGCCGCAGCAGAATATCCTTTCTTCAGGAGGACCCCGAGGAGTTCCCCGGAGTGGTCTCCGGGAGGGGTTCCTGCAGGATCAAGGCCGAGCAGGGCACTGTCAGTGCCCGAGCTCATGAAACAGTACCTGATCGGCCTTCCCAGGAGCGAGAGGTCGTGCGTGGGTAAGAGCTCCCCGCAGGAGAGATATTCTCCGGAATAACCGTCTGCATGGATCACGTGTGCAGTCTTCCCCGTAGCTTCCATCAGCGCAATACAGGCCGCCTGGCCTTCAGGGAAGAGTACCCGGGGAAGGACACAATCGCGGTAGACTGCCCCCCCATCCGGAAATTGCGGGCGGTTCCCGGCTATCGCGGAGAGACGCTCCCTGAAAGCACCTTCAAGATCGACTCCGGTCTGTTCACGGGCGATCTGGATAGCACGTGCAGCAGAGCATAGGACCTGGATCGCTTCACGATCAGCGATGTCGTCAAAGAACCAGGCACAGCTGGTCTTCATGGACAGGTTCTGCCTGGCCATTTCAAGCAGCGCGAGCGCTTTATCCTGTTCTTCAGGCGAAAGAGACTCCTTTAGGTGGCTGTTGAAAAATCTGCGGACGGACTCGGCCGAAGGGTTTCTTAACAGATCGATGCACTCGTTTCTCGCCTCCCCGGGGTCACGGAAGAATACCCCTGCCTCCCGGGAGAAAATTTCTGCGAGGCGGAGAGAGAGTTCGTTGATGGCATCGAAAAGCGGCCCCCTCCATCCATGGTCCCACCCGGCATCCCTCCCTGACGCGCAGGGGCACCCCCTCCACCACCGGTCAATCCCATGGGGGCAGCTCCATGACGTGCGCTCGACAATTTCGACCTCCTGGTCGGGGGGGTGTCCCGCCAGGTACTCGCCATAGACGGTCAGGGTGCTGGGGGAAGCGGACTCGATACGATCAAGACACCACGCGAGAGCCATATCGCCGTAGGGGCGGTGATGGCCGTAGGTCTCTCCATCGGTTGCGATATGGACAAGCCCTCCTCCCGGGGACGCGGAGAGGAGTGACTCGTAGAACCTGTCACCGTTCTCGAGCAGGTCACCGAATGCCACCTGGGAGCTCAGGGTAGCATTGTGGAAGAATACCGTTATCTTGGCCTGATCCGGCAGGTGGCAGAGGTAAGGAGTGGCAGGGTCGATGCCGGTATCGCCTGGAGACTGCCCCCCGACCCTACGCCCCTGGTGGGGGGAGAGGACTGTGAACAGGATGCCATGGTCTGCGATTACTGAGAGCGTCTCTATGTCTACCGCCATCTCGGGGAGCCACATGCCTTCCGGGAACCTCCCGAACCGGTCTTCGAAGTCCCGGATCCCCCACCGGATCTCGGTCTCCTTGTCAGCACAGGAGAGCAGGGGCAGGATGACATGGTGAAAGGGATGGGCAAGGGCACTGCCATGGCCAGAAAACCGGCCCCGTGACCGGGCATCGGCGCGGAGGATATCTTCGTATACCGCCGGTCGTGCATGTTCGAGCCAGCGGAGCAGGGTCGGGCCAAAATCGTAACTTATCCGGGAGTAGTTGTTGGATACCACCCGGATGAGGCCTTCTCCGTCGAGGATCCGGGCTGCGGTATTGGGAAGGTAGCATTCATCGGTGATTCGTTCGTTCCAGTCATGCCAGGGTGCTGCGGAACGCTCCCGCCCTATAACCCCTGTCCAGGGATTTTCGCGGGGTGGCTGGTAGAAGTGTCCATGGATACAGATCTTTTTTCCCATATCATTCGTCCCCCCTGTGTTTCAGGAGAAGGAAGGCGAGCGGAGGGAGGGTAAATTCCGCAGAGAAGGGCCGGCCGTGGAACGGGACCGGGACCGTTGAGACCGATCCAAAGTTGCCCATCCCCGATCCGCAGTAATATTCTGAGTCGCTGTTGAGGATCTCTGTCCACACCCCCTCTGTTGGCAGGCCAATCCGATAGTCGTTCCTGGGGACCGGTGTGAAGTTGCAGATCGCAAGCAATGTGGTACCGGACCCCGGATCGCGCCTGATAAAGCTTAGTGCAACGTTGTGAGAGTCCCCGTAATCGATCCATTCGAAACCCCCCGGGAAAAAATCGGATACGTGGAGCGCGGCTTCTTCCCGATACACCCTGTTTAAGTCCCTGATCCAGTAACGGATCCCCCGGTGGGCCGGTATATCGAGGAGGTGCCACGGGAGGGCAGACTCATGGTCCCATTCCGACTGCTGCCCGAGTTCGCCTCCCATGAAGACCAGTTTCTTCCCGGGATGGGCAAACATGTAGCCGAAGAGCAGTCTCAGGTTGGCCATCTTCTGCCAGTCGTCCCCCGGCATCCTGGCATAGAGCGAGCCTTTTCCATGGACCACCTCGTCATGGGAGAGGCAGAGCACGAAGTTCTCGGAATAGGCATAGCAGAGTGAAAAGGTTAGCTCAGGGATATGGTACGACCTGTGCACGGCATCGCGGGAGAAGAACTGGAGGGTATCGTGCATCCACCCCATGTTCCATTTCAGCCCAAACCCGATTCCCCCTGAGTAGACGGGTCTTGTGACCATCGGCCAGGCGGTCGATTCCTCAGCGATGGTTTGAACGTCCGGGTAGTGGCCGTACACCGCTTCATTGAGGTTCTGGAGAAACGAGAGAGCTTCGAGGTTCTCTTTTCCCCCATACCTGTTGGGAGTCCACTCCCCGTCTTTCCGGGCATAATCGAGGTAGAGCATGGAGGCAACCCCGTCCACCCGCAGGCCGTCGACATGGTACATGTCCAGCCAGAAGAGGGCACTGCTGATCAGGAACGATTGTACCTCATACCGCCCGTAATTGAAGATGAGGCTCTTCCATTCAGGATGGAAACCCCGCTCGGCCGAGGCATGCTCATAGAGGTGTGTCCCATCGAAAAACCCGAGGCCGTGCTGGTCGGCAGGGAAGTGGGAGGGGACCCAGTCGAGAATGACTCCAATCCCGTGGCGGTGGAGGTAATCGATGAGGTACATGAAATCACCGGGACTGCCATACCTGCTGGTTGGGGCAAAGTATCCGGTGGTCTGGTAGCCCCATGATCCGTAGAACGGGTGCTCCATGACCGGGAGGAACTCCACGTGGGAGAACCCCATCTCGGAGAGATACCCGGCCAGCATGGGGGCCAGTTCACGGTAAGTGGGCATTCTCCCGCCGTCGGTTGGGACCAGCCGCCACGACCCGAGGTGCATTTCGTAAATCGAGATGGGGGCGGCGAGGTCTCCCGCGGCTTTTCGCTGTGCCATCCAGGCCTCGTCTTGCCACTCGAAGCGCGGCTGGGCGATGATGGACGCGGTCGCCGGCGGCACTTCCCAGGAAAAGGCAAACGGGTCGCCCCGGTCTGCCGCATGCCCGTTGTAGTGGGATACGATGTGGTACTTGTACCGCATCCCCTCGTATGCCCCGCCGACAAATCCTTCCCAGATGCCGGATTCGTCCCACCGTGCCTGCAGGTGGTCGCACGAGGGATCCCACCCATTGAAATCACCGATAACGCTGACCTGGCGGGCGTTCGGGCTCCATACGGAGAACCTTGTCCCGCGCTCCTTTTCAACCGTGAGCGGGTGGCTGCCCATCTTCCGGTAGAGACGATAATGCTTCCCCTGCCTGAAGAGATAAATGTCAAAGTCTGAAAGGAAAGGGGAGTCCTCACCCTGCACGGGTATCGCCATCTCCCTGCTCATCTTCCGCTCCCCCGAGAGCCGTCATCCGTGCCACTGATCACCCGTGTGTAGACCTTGTCCATCATCCTGCCGATCCTGGCCCAGTTGAACCGGGAAAGGACTTTCCGTTTCCCTGCAACACCCATGGCCCGTATCCTGACCGGGTCCTCGATGATGTAGCTGATACCCCAGGCAAGCGAATCTGCCCTGACCGGGACTTTGATGCCATCTACAAAGTCCTCGATGTTCTCGGCAAGGCCCCCGACATCGGTTGCCACGGCACATTTCTCGGCGCTCCATGCCTCGGTGAGCACCAGCCCGAAGGGCTCATTCCGGCTGGGGATGACGACCAGGTCGCAGGCATTCAGGAGCTGGAGGTATTCCTCATCGGGAATATAGCCTGTGAACTGGACAGGGAGCGCCCGGCATCGCTCCTCAAGATCACGCTTCATATCCCCTTTACCGGCAATGATAAACTGGACGTCCCAGCGGCGTTGCAGGACCTGGGGGATGGCATCTACCAGGAGGTCGGGGCCTTTCTGGTATACCAGCCGCCCGATAAATAGCACCAGAGGTGCGAGCGGATGGATGCCGTACCGTTTCTTTACCGAACCGGGGTCGAGCGGAAGGTAGTAGTGTTCAGGATAGATCCCGTTTGGGATCACGGTAATCCTGCGCTCGGGAATGCCGTAGAGCCACATGATCTCGGTCTCGGTATGCCTCGAGACCGTGACCACGTGCCGGGCCAGGTGGCCGCACCTCCATTCTCTGGCAGAAATAGCCTGAAACTCGGGCCAATCCCCGAAATTGCCACCGTTCCTCCCATATTCGGTGGAGTGGTAGCTCATCACTGTCCTCCGGTCCTGGAGCCTCTCGAGGGCGTCGCTGCAGTGCCAGTCGTGAAAGTGGATGATATCGAATGGGGGAGTGTCTGCATCGTGGAATTTCTGGAGAAGCTTCCTGCTCAGGTCCTGGCAGTAATCGATGATGGTGTCGCCTTCGGGCTGGCAGAAATGGTATGCCACGTTCCTGATGATCCGGTCCGGTCCCTCTCCCCTGGTGAAGAAGTGCACCTCGTGTTCTGTTCCAAGTACCTCGGCGAGGTGGGTGGCGGCAGGGGAGAGCCCCCCTTCGCGGACGGCATGCAGGGATTCCCAGCAGAACTGGGCTATCTTAAGAGGTCCCATAGCTCCTGGATCCGCTCCTGGACCAAGTGTGCCGCCTCGCTGCTCTGCGTGCACCGGGCAATTTTTCCGGCAAGCGTGTCGTCTCCCAGTACCCCGGAGATCCAGCGTGAGAAATCCATTCGCTCCTGGTGGTATTGGAACACTTCATCGGGTATGAACTCCAGGAACCGTGAGAATTCCTGAAGGCTGTGTGCCGAATACCCGGTAAAACGGAACCCGGAATGAAAATGGAAGGCTGTTTCGGGCGGCTGGCACTGGAGGGCCCGCGCCGCGGGCGGGGACCGGGTCTCATCCCGGCAGGCTTCTTCACAGCTGGCAAGCGCCCGGAGGTACGCAGAGAAATAATCGTATGCCTCCTGGCTGGTGGACCACATCGCGCCCCTCCCGCAGGACCCCGAGGCAAATGCCATGCGGGCGAAGTGATCGATACTCTGGAGCCGCCGCCAGGACTCCCTGTCGATGATCAGATCACGGGCATCTTCGAGGCACCAGAATGCCGATTGCTGGTGCATATTATGGATCCCGGTCAGTGCAGTGACAGTGCCGGGAGCGCACATGCCGAGCTCCTCGAGGTGCAGAACCTTCCGGGGGGGGTCCCCGATGACCGATGACGGGAGGACGGTAGCGACTCCATGGGAGTGCAGGGCTTGCGGCAGCCGGCAGATGAATTCCTCAAAGGACCGGGCCGTATCACCGGTCGTCGAAAAGACACCGGCATCAAGGCGGATGTGGATGCAGTCACCAGGGGTCTCTGCAACCCAGCGGGCGTACGTTTCCGCGGTAAGCGGAAAGCGGTCCCAGGTGTGATCATGGAACCGCTGGGCGATATCCTCGGAGAGGCGGCAGTTCCTTAAGAGGACGGGAAAGTTATGGCAGGAATAGACATAATTAGGGTTCATTGTTGAGAGGAGGTGATCGGACCCCTCTGTATAGAAGGCCAGGAACCCGAGGTCTCGGATCGGATCTATGAGGGCTGAATTGAACACGAACTCGTTTGCCTCGAAAACCCCAGGTCTCCTGCCGGACAGATCTTCGATCAGATCTGCGTGACGGCTGACCTGGAAAATGAACTCGCCGGGGTCGGGAAACAGCCCGGCAACGCTCCGGTAGTACGTCTGTCCGATGCTCTCGACAGATGGGTGCTGCAGGGTGTCAAGCAGGACAGCTGCCCGGTCGGTCTCCTCGGTTATGAGTTGCTCGATCACGGTCCCTGATACGCCAAGAGATACTGATTCGCCGGAGTCGAGCCAGCTGAATATACAGTCCATGGCCGGGAGTACTGCCCTGGACAGGTACTTCCCGAAGTCAGCCTTCTGCGATCGGGAGAAGATAATATCTTCTTCCCGGAAAACGTCTTCTCTTTGGGCCCTGGTCTCGACGAAGTACGGGTAGTGAATACTCAGTTCCAGGCAGAGCCGGCGGCAACCCGGTTCATTCATCGCATGTGATGAATACAAATCAGGAGTATTTAATTTATAGTGATTGGGTAAAAACTTGGGGGCGAATCCGTCCGATGCATCGCAGCACACATCGAGGACTGTTCCGCTTTTCGCGGTATCCAGGCAAGGGAATTGGAGAGATAAACGGGAACCCCGCCTCGGTGAAGGAAGCCGGTCCGGGATGAGGCACTTCCATCTCGTAACTCTTTATTTTATCTTATCAAACAAGGCCTGATCCGGGTCACTGCATCTTTTCCATGATATTTCGTGTGACCAGTCTCCAAAATCCAGCTCTTTATATCATCCACTGGTACGGGTCCTGCCTCACGAGCATGAGCAGGGCACGGTCGCATGGTTTGTCGCCTGTCCCGACAAAATTCGGGATCTCATCCCGCGTGGTAAGCTGATAGATGGGTAAGGCGTCGCCCTGGGTGCTTGTTAGGCGATGATCCCCGGGTACCTCTTCATTCTTCCTTCGAGGGAGACAGGCATGCACGAGAGCAGACCGGAAACATTCCCGGAATAAAAAAGGGACGGCCCTCCCCACCCGGACGATGGCGGGACCGGGCATGGACTCTCATTGTTCTGGCGGATTCTCCTCGGGTTTATGTTCCGGGGACAGGCTTTTTGGTCTCTTCTTCTTTCCCTTCCACCATCGGTATATGCCATACACCACGACACCGATGATGATCAGGGGGATGATCGAAATGAGGATGATGACCAGCCCCGCGGTGACAGCCAGGAACCCGGCAATACCTTTGTTTATCGCCGATACTAGGGAGAAGCCTTCCCGGCCGCCGACCGGTTCGGGCTCTTCGAGGGTCACGGTGATGGTGGCGTAGTCCACCCGGCTGTTGAGGTACCTGAGGCGCCCGTCGATCCGGTCCAGCTCGACCTGCACCCGCTCGATCTGGACCTGGACTTCGAGGATCTCGGAGACGTTCCCGGCTTTTTCCATGATCCGGGTGTACTGGGCAAGCTGATTGGCAAATGCCGTTCTTCTCGCCTGAAGGTCCACGTACTCCTCGGTCACGTCATCGGCGGAAAGCGATTCCGATTTGAGCGAACCCAGGGCCTTGATCTCGGCCATCGCGGCCTCGAACTCCCGGGCAGGGACCCTCATCGTGACAGTGGCATACAGGCGGTTCCCGTACACGGTGCTGGACGAGAGAGAGCCGACATACCCGCCGTGGGCAGCGGCGATGGCCCTGATCGGGTCAAGCGTCACGGTGACATTCTGCACCTCGAGGCGGATCTGGGAGGTCCTGATGATCATCTGGTCTGCGGCAAGATCCCCGGTGTTATCGAGCTCTGCATTCGGGACAAAGGCTCCCGGACCTCCCGGGTACCCTCCTGCCATTGGCGGAAGGTTGGTGTACCGCGTATCGGACTTTTCCACGAACGTGGTTTCGCCACCATCCCACTGGGTGGTAAGGCACCCGGCACCGAGCAGTGCCATGACGATGAGACTGCAGATGATAACGATGCGCCGGTTCATATCACACCATCTCCATCGGAGGTGATAAACAATTGCTAAACTGCGAAATCTTTCGTATCCATAATTCTGAAGAGAGCCGGGCAGGGGTGCATCTGTCACCCGGCCGGGCCAAGCAGCGCCAGCCGCCAGGTCAGCGAATAGTCCCGGGTGCCTACGGGGCAGGGGGAATAGTGAGTATGATATCCATCAACCAGGGAAGCGTGATGGAATACCGGTTCTGCCATGGCTTTCGTGATGGTAACCGACCCTATCAGCGATATGCCGTAGAAACCTTCATGGGGATGGTGTGATGTAATGGATGTCTGGTGAAAAGGAAATGCCAGGAAAAAATGAGCCTTCTGTGGCAAAGGTCATCGAGTTGATCGGCAGTTCGCCGAAAGGTTGGGAGGACGCGGCGCGGAATGCGGTGAAGGAGGCGTCCCTGACGGTCAGGAATATCAAAGGGGTATACCTGAAGGAATGTACCGCCAAGGTGAAAGACAACAAAATCGTTGAATATCGCTCCATCGTGAAGATCTCGTTTGTCGTGGAGAGGGAAGGCTGAAAGTGGAGGTAATGCGGAAGGAGTGAGTTCCAGAGGGTCCTCCGGAGCCCTTCCCTTACAAAGGTCATGCGAAAACGCCCCCGTCATTTCTTCCCGGGCAAACAGCCGGTTCCTGGGAACATACCGCGGTGGACCCTGGAAATCCGCTCTCCGGTACCATGGGTTACGGGGGGCCGATGCGGTTGTGCCTTTCATCCTCTCTGCAATCACCGATGACAGGGTTCTCCAGGGCGAGGCACTGGGAGGTCTCCCGGGTACGCCCGGCTGTGAGACCGGGGTAGGAAAGAAGTGGAAAGTGGATGATTCTCAAGGAACGCGAGGGGGGAGGTGTTGTGGCCATGGAAACCGGCTGGGCAGTGTTCCCTGGCCGGACCAGAGATGTTTTTTCAATTCCCGGGCGGGTCCCAAGCCGCCAGGGATTGTTTTGCGAACGCCAGCATGGCAACCTCCCCACGACCAGTGGCATGGGGTCACCTGGTGGACCCATAAGTCAGCACGCCGACCGGAATCTCCAAAACGGTCTCCCTAGTAACTATCCCTTTCTCTCCCTCAACATTCATAGGACGGCCGGTTGCGCCGCAGCCGGTCAGCCTGGAGCAATGAAAAGCCGCTTCATGTGGGAGACCCGCCTGAAAAAGAAGGATGGTGAGGTATCAGTGCGGCCATATTGGATCAGGGGAAGCACTTCACCTAAATCGACTTCTCCCACCCCTGGCCGAAGTCGATGAGCGGCCGGATCGCGGTGATCTCGAATCCCACGACAGCATACACCATCGCTGCCGCCTCCTCACCGGCTACCTTCGCCATCTGGGCCTTGAAGGTCTCGAGTGCCGGCCCGGACGTAGCGACGTTTTTTACCTTCAGGTAGACGCGGATCCCCTTCCAGTCCATGAACTCCTTTCCCGGCTCCACAATCATGAATACCGCATGCGGGTTCTCCTGGAGGTTTGACAGCGTGCGGTTCTCTCCAAGGCCCATGACAACGGTCTTCTCATCAGTCATGTGGGGGGAGCCGAAGACCGCGGAGTCCACGTTCCCGGCTTTATCAGCGGTGCTGAGCGTCCCGATCCTCGGTGACTTGTTGAAATACTCCATGAGTTTTGATGGCATGGAATCGTTCTCCTGTGGGATGATGCTTCGTTGGAGGGAAGTTAAAGGTTTGGGGGAGGTGGACTGCCCTCCCTGGAAAAAAGGGTGCCCGGGATAGAGGAGATAGGTATATGAACCCGGTCCGGGAATACACCTGCCAGAGGGAGTGCCACGGAAAATGCCGGAGAAAGAGAGCTGCGGGAGTGCCCTGGTTGATGAGGAACGTGCCAGGGAATTCGACGAGATCGCGACCACCGTGTTTGCTCCGATTTATCCTGTGCTCGCCGGGCAGGTGCTGGAGCGGACCGGGATCCGGGAGGGAATCGCGGTTGACGCAGGGTGCGGCCCGGCACTCCTGGCCATCGCTATTGCCCTGCAGTCCCGGCTGAGGGTCTATGCCCTTGACTCGTCACCGCCCATGCTCAGGGTAGCATCCGGGCATATCCGCAGTTCCGGCCTGGTCCGGCAGGTCGTCCCTGTCCTTGGCGATGTGCATGAACTCCCGTTTGAAGATGGGACCGTGGATCTTGTCGTCAGCCGGGGGTCATGGTTCTTCTGGAACGACCTTGCCGGTGCGTTTCAAGAGGTGCAGAGGGTGCTTTCGCCCCGGGGTTACGCATACATCGGAGGCGGGTTTGGCACAGTGCATCTGAAGGAGCAGGTTGCAACAGCGATGAAAAGCAGGTATCCCGAATGGGAAGAAGGGGTCAGGGAGCGTATGCGGAAGAACAACCCGGTCCGGGTCAGGGAAGAATTCGACAAGGCAGGGATCACGGCATTCCGCCTTATCGAGGACGAATCGGGGTTCTGGGCGATGTTCAGGAACGAGGGGTCTTCTTTATTCTTCCAGGATAAGAGCTGATGCGTTCCAGGAGGTGGTCCGGGGATAGCGATGACGGGGTGGTTCTTGGGTCCGGCCTTGAACGTGGGACTTTTTTCGGAGACATCCGGTCCATTTCGGAGAAACGGATAGCCGTCCTGCCTGGAAAACCGGCAGCACTGCGGGGTTCCTTTTATCAATTCCGGCATGAACCTAGTACACGATTCCCATGGACTTCGAGAAACTGGGCGCATTCTACCTGGGAAAAGAGTACAGCCTTGACGACCGCCGGCTGCTCGATCGGCTCGTGATGTACGATTCCCGCGACCTCACCACCCATGCAGTCTGTATCGGGATGACCGGGAGCGGAAAGACCGGGCTGTGCGTTGACCTGCTCGAAGAGGCGGCAATCGACGGTGTGCCGGCCATCATCATCGATCCAAAAGGTGATATCACCAACCGGCTGCTCATGTTCCCGGACCTTGCCCCGGAAGATTTCCTCCCGTGGATCAACCCCGATGATGCCCGGCGGAAGGGCATGTCCCCTGAAGCCTATGCAGCACACCAGGCAGAGTCCTGGAAGAACGGGCTTGCTTCCTGGGGCCAGGACGGGGCACGGATCAGGATGCTATGTGATGCCGTTGACCTGGCGGTCTACACGCCAGGAAGCGATGCCGGTATCCCGGTATCGGTCATCCAGTCCTTCTCTGCACCGGCCTTGAGCTGGGACACGGATGCCGAACTCCTCAGGGAGAAGATATCCGGCACGGTGACGGCACTGCTCGGCCTGATCAAAGTGGCCGCCGACCCGCTCAGCTCGCGTGAACACATCCTTCTCTCCTCCCTCTTCGAACACTTCTGGCGGCAGGGAAAGGATCTCGACCTGATCACGTTGATCCAGGCCATCCGGGACCCACCGTTCGCCCGGGTCGGGGCCTTTGACATCGAGACCTTTTTCCCGGCAAAAGAGCGCCTCCCCCTGGCCATGCGGCTGAACCACATCGTCGCCGCACCCGCCTTCCAGTCCTGGATGAACGGCCAGCCCCTGGAAATCCCCGGATTCCTCTCCACGAAGGAAGGGAAACCCCGCCACGCGATATTCTACCTTGCCCACCTGAATGACGACGAGCGGATGTTTTTTGTCACCCTCCTCCTCTACCAGTTACTATCCTGGGTCCGGTCCCAGACCGGGACGACCAGTCTGCGGGCACTGCTCTACATGGACGAGATCTTCGGGTTCTTCCCTCCCGTAGCAAACCCTCCGAGCAAAGAGCCTATGCTCACCCTTCTCAAGCAGGCCCGGGCCTTCGGCCTCGGCGTGGTGCTGACCACCCAGAACCCGGTCGACCTGGACTACAAGGGGCTCTCCAACACCGGCACCTGGTTCATCGGGCGGCTCCAGACCGTGCAGGACCGCAACAGGGTCCTCGATGGTCTTGAAGGTGCAGTCCAGGGAGGGGCCTTCTCACGGGCGGCGCTCTCCGAGATCCTCTCATCGCTGGACAACCGGGTATTCCTCCTGCACAACGTGCATGAGAGCGCACCGCTGATCTTCCAGACCCGGTGGGCGATGAGCTATCTCCGAGGGCCACTTTCCCGCGAGCAGGTCAGGGTCCTGATGAAGGACCAGAAACCGGACGCCGTCCGGAAACCGGCAGCAACCCCTCCGGTATCCCCGGCTGAACCAGCCGGTGATACGGCAAGCCTCCCCCCTGCGCTACCTCCGGATATCCTGCAGCGCTACCTGCCGGTCCGTGTCAGCCAGGAGAGTGCTGCGGCAGCTGCCCTGCATGGAAGGAGCGGGAAAGTCGAGCATGCCACCATCATCTATGAGCCGGCGGTAGCTGCTGCCGGGCGGGTCCACTACACCAGCCCGAAACTGGAGCAGGACGCGGTGCACGAATTCTCGCTCCTCGCACCGTTCACCCCAGATGGCGCGGTTGCCTGGGAGCGTGCCGTTGGCGGAATTCCCGGTGACCTGTCTGCAACTCCCTCCCCTGGTGCCCGGTTTTCCATACCGGCAGAGATCACCCGGGCCCTGAAAAAAGTCTCCACGATACAACAGAACCTGGTGGACTCGCTTGTGCGATCGCAGACCCTGAAACTTGCCACCAATCCTGCCGTGAAACTCGTATCAGGCCCCGGGGAACCGGAGAACGAGTTCCTCCTCCGGGTCCGCCTCGCCGCCCGGGAGCGGCGGGATGCCGAGGTCGATGCGCTGCGGAAACGGTACGAGGTAAAGATAGATACGCTCGAGGACCGGCTCAGGAAAGCCGGGATGACCGTTGAACGGAAACGGGCCGATGCCGACGCCCGGAAGCGGGAGGCGATGATCTCTGCCGGTGAATCGGTCATCGGGGTTCTCATGGGGAGAAAGAGCATACGGTCCGGGTCAGCGGCGGCCAGCAAGTACCGACAGAGCAGCTCTGCCGGGATGAGTGCACGGGAAGCAGAGGAGAATGCACGGGCACTTGAAAAGGAGATCAGGGGTCTGAAGGAAGAGTTTGAACGTGAGACCGCAGCCATAACCGCCCGCTGGGAGAATACCGTGAAGGAAACCGGTGAAATAATCGTGAAACCGAAGAAGACCGGTATCGATGTCACATCGTTCTTCCTCGCCTGGATCCCCAGGTGGCAGCTGGTCGTCAGTGACGGTGCCGGCCATACGTGGACCGAGCGGATCGATGCCTCCCGGTAATACGGGATCGAGTCCCGCGAGACCACTTTTTTTCCAGGATCGGGTATCCATGAGATTGGATCGCTACGGGAAAAGGTCTTTGAATCCCCGGCCCGAAGACAGGATCCAGAAATAATATCCGTGCATTCGAGCAGGGGTGAATGTTCAACGGTCTCCATTCCTGGGCAGGAGCGGGATGTTCACCCGGCAGAGCCTTCTCTGCAGGTTCCTGGTATCCCTGCCTGGGCGGGAGAAGGGTCTCCCATGGACCAGGATACCCTTCGGGTCCGGGTTCCGTGGCCATGCGCTCTATTCACTGATCCAATGCTACAAATAGGATGACAACCTCCATTGTCACAGACAGGAGGTAATTACTGATGGAAAACCTGTATTCGCTCCCCAAGCTCCCTTATGCCTACAATGCACTTGCACCGTACATCTCGGAAGACCAGCTCACCCTGCATCACACAAAGCACCACCAGGCCTATGTCAACGGGGCAAATGCCATCTTTGAGAGATGTGCGAAAGCAAGGAAGGAAAAGACGGATTTCGACGTCAAGGCAACGGCAAAGGAATTATCGTTTCATATCGGCGGAAACGCGCTTCACGGCCTATTCTGGCAGAACCTTGCGCCGGCTGGCACGGGCGGAGGTGGTATGCCGGCGGGGAGCCTGGCCTCGGCAATCGATGCCGGGTTCGGAGGATTCGATCGCTTTAAAAAAGAGTTTTCCACGGCAGCAAACAGTGTCGAAGGATCGGGCTGGGCCGCACTGGCGTACTGCACCCAGACAGGAAGGCTTCTGATAATGCAGATCGAAAAGCACAACCTGAACGTGTTTCCGGGGTACCCGATCCTCATGGTCCTCGATGTCTGGGAGCATGCTTACTACCTTGACTATAGAAACGACCGCGGTTCATTTGTCGAGGCGTTCTGGAACATCGTGAACTGGGATACTGTCGGAAAACGCCTGGCCGGCCTCAGGCATTAGCCAGGCCTTTTTTTCGGGGTCCGGTAATCTCCAGGCTGACCGGCCCCCCGCACCCTTGGATCGGATGGTCCGCTTCCCCAGGAGAAAATCAGGGTTTAGACTTCCTGGTGCAACCTGACCGAAGAAACCATGCAGGATGCCTCCACCGACAGGAATGTCGGGGATTATGTCGAATAATCCTGCTGCCCGCCATGCGGGGCCCAAGAGCTGATCGGGATGACAGTTCTTCGCGGTCCGGGAGCGCCTGCCCGCCACCGGGTGCTGGGATGGGAAAGCCAGTGCCCTGGGCGCCTCCCTCATCCCGCACGGTACGGTTGACCGGGATCAACAACCTCCAATACGATGAGGCCACACTCCTGGCTCCCGGTGATGACAGTCGTCCCGGTAAAGCCGGACCGGTATGCGGGAAAGCGAGCTATATATTCCCGACCCACGCAATCTTCTGTACCGAGCTGGTGGGCAATTGTACCGGCGCATCAAGAACAGGGTATACGAGATCGTTGACGTTGTCAGGGAAGGCGATACCGCAAGCATCGTATTCAATGGCTTTATCGTCGCCGTGATCGTCCTCAGCATCTTCGTCATCATGCTCGAGTCGATCCGGTCGGTATCGCTCGGGTTTGCTTATTTCTTCATCGTTTTCGAACTGATCTCCATCGGGATATTTACCATCGAGTACATCCTGCGGCTCTGGAGCTGCACCAGCAATCCAGCCTACGAACGACCCGCCACCGGAAGGCTCCGCTACGCCCTGACCCCGCTTGCCGTAATCGATCTGCTGGCAATCCTCCCGTTCTTCGTACCGTTCCTCCTCCCATTTGATTTACGCTTCATCAGGGTCATCAGGCTTGCCCGGATCTTCCGGCTGCTCAAGCTCGCCCGGTATTCGAGCGCCTTCCACCTGCTTGGCAGGGTAGTGAAGCGGGAAAAGGATGTCCTTGCGGTGATCATCTTCGTCATCACCATCCTCATCATCATCTCCTCGAGCCTGATGTACTACATAGAAAACCAGGCCCAGCCGGAAGCATTCTCAAGCATACCGGTCACAATGTGGTGGGCGGTTGAAACGCTCACCACCGTTGGATATGGGGATGTCTATCCGGTCACCTATGCCGGGAAGATCCTCGGGGCCCTTATCTCTTTCCTGGGAATCGGGCTGTTCGCGTTGCCTGCCGGTGTGCTGGCGGCAGGGTTTATCTCGGAACTGAAGGGTGAGGGAGACAACCAGTCCGCCGATTCGCCGGAGCACCAGCTCGAACTCCTGGAACGGCTGGCTCACCTGAAGGAAGCCGGCTTCCTAACCGATGAGGAGTTCAAGGTTGAGAAAGAACGGATCATCGGGCTTGCCCGGTAAGGCTTTCCCCGCTGCAGGGCATCTATGGTCGAGACCTGGTAGAGGATATCCCGGCCTGCCGTGGTATTTCCCCCCGACATGCCGCACAGTATAGCACCTGCAAGAATTGTGATGGCTGCGAGAGTGAATAAGAGGAATCTCTGTGGGCGATCCATGGTATTTCACCATCAACTCCAGGCGCTAAAAGGGTGGTGATCCCTTCTTATCACTCGGTCCGGTGCCCGCACGCGATGCTCTCATCAATGACGATGGAAATGGCGCCGGGTGGAAAATACCGGCCAGAAACGGCTGCTTTCCTGTATCCGCCTGTATCTGCGGTATCAAAATTCCGGTCCCCGGCCCATGAACCGGGATCCGCCACCCTTAACCTTTAAAGGCCGTGGACGGGATGATCCCATCCAGGGTATCTCTTCATCCCTCCTGTTTCGGGCCGGCCTGGGCCCTGAATGTAAAACAGACGAACCTGGGGGTTCATGGGTCCAACCGGCCACATGTTTTGATTATTTATCTCCCGTTCCAGAGGAAATAAGCAGGGGTGGAATCCGGACGGATTTTACCCCGGGAGGTTCATACAATGACAATCATGACACGGGAGCTCGTGGGCGCCCTGGCGTGCCGGACACGGGAAGTGCTCCTTGCCCGAAGAGCTCTCTATGCCGCTGCAACCATCCAGGTGGCATCGGTCATCATACTTCTTGCAGGCCTTGCGGTCATGCACCATGTGTATGTGACGTAAACCAGCGGGATTGGAGGCGATCTGATAAAAAGTGATCAAGTCCACCGGGGATGTACCTGGCAATACAGGAAGATGGACGAGAACCAAAACCGGCCCACCATGAAGATCCATCGTCGGATGGTTACATGGACCCTGCGAAGAGAGAATAATTTCTTCCAGGGTCCTCATCGCCGGATGGAGATATAAAAAAAATCCCCCGTGTTGTTTGTTTCCCTCAAGGGACTCATGAATTTCTCTCATACTTTGCAGAAGGCATCCTGCATCAGCAGTTGGACGGGGAGCACCCATCCCGCTTCAAGATGATCGGATCCTTCGGGTATCGAGGCTACCGCTGTGGCTTTTACTATCGATGCCATGCGGCTTCGTTTTTCCATCGGATGAAAGCTTGGCAGGCCCTGGTCAAAAGCAAGCGTGCCGAAGAAGAAGTCGGTCCATTCCGCCTCGCCTCCCACGAGGTCGGAAGCGAGCCGGGCTTTTATCATGGGCAACCCAGGGTCGGGGTGACCGGATAAAGCCCGCAGCCCGGGCAGGGCAATCTGGAGAAAGCCCACGACGTTTGACGGAGGTCCGCCGGGCAGCACGAATACTGGTTTTCCATTGAGCGTGCCAAACCCTGTTGCTTTTCCAGGCCCCATCCGGACATGGTGAAATACTTCCGTCCATCCCAGCCTTTCAAGAACCGAAGCGACCATGTCGTGGTCTCCTGTCCATGCTCCCCCGCTGGTTATCACGGCATCGGTTTCTGCAGACAACCGCTGAATGATACGGGCGATGGCATCAGGGTCATCGTTCACAAGAGCCAGCGAGGGTTTCATTTTGTATCTGAGGCACCATCCTGCCAGGGTTATGATGTTACTTGCATAGAGTTTCCCCTCGGCCAGTGGTTTCCCGGGCTCGACGATTTCATCTCCCGTGCCGACAATCCCGACAACAGGGTTCTGGTAGACCGGGACCGTCGTATGACCGGCCACCGCCAGCAGTCCTGCCATCAACGGCGATATCTGCTGGCCGGCCCGCAGAACGGATTTTCCACACGATATATCGCTGCCCTGGTGCAGGATATTGTTTGGTTTGGCACAGTTCTCGACCAGCACGTCATGGTCTCCGGGTTTGACAAATTCATCGGAGACTACGGCGGTAGCCCCGGTGGGGATCCGGGCACCGGTCAATACCCGGACCGCTGTTCCCGGAGTGACCTGAACGTCTTTTTTTCCTCCTGGCGAAAGAGTGCCCACGAGCCGCAGCCTGACAGGGTCGGTCCGGGTAGCATCGGCAACCTCATGAGCCATTACCGCATAGCCGTCTTTCCTGGAGGTGTCCTCCGATGGTGAATCCACCAGGGAAAAGAGAGGTGCCGCGGCAACCCGGTCGATGCTGTCGACAAGGCCAACTTTCTCGATGGGGAGCGGCCGTATGTTCTCCAGGGTCAGGCGCACTGCTTCTTTCAGGCCGATTGATATGCCGTTCATGCCAACCTCTGTCCCGGGGACGAAAATACCATCCCAGGGTAGACTTCTCCCTCTTCCCATTTAGCACCTGGGGTAGAAGCCTCTGTCCCGCTACCCATGATACCGTCTTTTCACCTGGACGCCCCGGTAATCTTCCCTTTTTGCATCCATCAAGTTAATACGGTACCGGTGAAAAGAAGGTGCCGGTGTGTATGCATCCTTGCACATGCTGCGGAAAGAACCCGGCTGCCCGACATATCGGGCTCTGTGGCTCCTGCATCCGGTCGATGGGGCTTTCCGGCCTCTTTGCCAGGCTCCATGAAGAGGTGCGTGAATCGTCCGGTCTTCCTCCATCCCCGCCCCGGACACAGGGTGGGCAGGCATGCCGGATCTGTGCCAATGAATGCGTCCTTGTCGAGGGGGAACGCGGGTTCTGCGGAGTGAGAACCAACCACGGGAACAGGATAACGGCAATTTTACCGATGGGAAGCGCCTTTGCCCATGCCTACCTCGACCCGCTGCCGACAAACTGCTGTGCCGCCTGGTTCTGCCCGGCGTCCCGCGAACCCGGGTACAACCTTGCCATATTCTTTTACGGCTGCAACTTCAACTGCCTGTTCTGCCAGAACTGGACCCACAAGCTTATCCCGGCAGCCCCGGTACTGACCGAAGATGATCTTTTCAGACTGGCGAGCGCCGAAGATGTCCGGTGTATCTGTTTTTTTGGCGGATCGCCGGAGCCCCAGTTCCCGTTTGCACTCCGCGTGGCGAGGCGTATTTCCCGTGCGTACGGCACGTCGAAACACATCTGCTGGGAGTGGAATGGCGCCGGCAACCCCAGGCTCGTGGATCTGGCCACCCGTCTCTCAATGGATACTGGGGGGACTGTAAAATTCGATCTCAAGGCGTTTCATCCGGCTCTTCACCGGGCGCTCTGCGGAACAGGGAATGAGCGCACGCTTGAAAACTTTGGCCGCGTCGCAGAGAGCACCCGGGGGACGGATACGCTCACCGCAACCACCCTGCTCGTACCTTACTACCTTGATGCCCGGGAAGTGGACGCGGTTGCCGGCTTCATTGCATCGCACGACGAGGATATCCCCTACTCGCTCCTGGTGTTCCACCCTGACTACCTGCTCACCGACCTCCCGGTCACCCCACGGCGGCAGGTTGAAGAATGTGGTGCTGCGGCCCGGAAGCACCTGGGCCGCGTCCATATCGGGAACCTGGGCCTGCTGGCCCGGGAGAATTCTCGGTAACAGCGAATGCCCGAAGGAGCTGTCCTCATTCCCTGATAACGGTTCCCTGGTTATGCCCTCTCCCACTATACAGATAGAAAGATATTTACGATCGTAAAGCTATATAGGGGTTGCCTCAGGGAAGAACACCGGGGATACGTGCAGTGGCCTGACCAGCGTGGAGATCAAAACGGCTGGACGATCTCCATTGCGCCAAAGAGGTCAGATACGCTGGGCCGAACAAATGTTCAAGAAGACCCGATGCAGCGGTGGAATGAATCAATCCATCCAAACGGCGTGATGATGGATTGGTGGGAAAGACATTCCTCACGACTGGGCCGGGCAGAGGTCTCAAGGAACATGATGCCGTGCTACCACCAATAATCCGGTCAAAACAGCGGAAGACCGGGGCATGGCAAAGAGGCGGTAGTGCGGGGCTGATCCTGTGTTCCAGCAAGTACCCCCTGGGGCCCCTTCCTCTGGACATTCGATCGAACAATATTATTTTCTATTCTTTCCAGTACCGCCCTGGGAATAGCTGCTTCTCTCGCCCCGGGAACGGGCACGACTGCCGTACGCCTCCGCGTTCTCGCACCGGTGAAACAGTGGGCTCTCCCAGGAAAGAGATGACCTGCGTTGTTCAACAGATCGTTCTCTTCTCTTCGAGCCCCTGTTTGCGCATGCTTTCGTTTTTTCGAGAAGAACATTCCCGAGAGCGCCCTATGTTCCAAGGGCCATTTCATACATCTGTTCAGGGAGCAGCGCGGTCATGGTCTCGGTGCTCACCGCACCACACTTGGCGATCTTGATTATTATCTGGGCGAGGATTTCCGGGGACGGTGCGTCAACAATGGTGACAAAGTCGTACCGGCCGAAGGTATAGTAATGGCTGATGGTCGTTCCTCCGGCCGCTTTGATGATCTGTTCTGCCTGCTGGTCACGCTTTTTTGCGTCCTTCATCTTCGCAATGGCCGTATCGGACAGCTTTCCCAGGATAATGAAGAGTGGCATAGTGAGCGGGTAGGTACAGAGGCTCATAAACATAGTGCTGGGCATGTTCCCCGTCATGCAACGGCCCGGGGAACCGGTCGCATCGGGCCTCTCTGGAGGGACAGGGGCTTTTCCCACCGTGCTGGTGTTCGCGGCGGGCGTCCATGCCCCCGGTTATACGGAGCCTGCCTTCAAAACAACTATCCTGACCCGAACTTCACCACGATGAAGATACCATAGGCAACCAGCATACCGATTGCCCAGAGCCGGGTCTGCACCCTGCCCCCGTAATAGAACCCGAAAATCCCTGCCGCAAACCCGGTCATCACCAGCGTGTCGGTGGATGCCTGGAGCGGAACGGTGGAAAAGCAGGAGTTCATCCCCAGGATGAACAGCAGGTTGAAGATGTTGCTTCCCACGATGTTTCCGATGGAGATGGCCGGGCTGTTCCTGACAGCGGCGACAACAGATGTGGCCAGTTCGGGAAGCGACGTCCCCACGGCGATGAGGGAGATGCCGATGACATAGGGCGGGATATGGAAGATTTCTGCCATGTCGATCGCCGCGGTGATGAGGAGATGGGAGCCGATGAGTACGGCCAGGAGGCCGATGCCGGTCCAAAGAACCGGGTGACGTATGACGGCGGGCCGGGAGGCGTTGTTCTCCCGGGAATTTTTCCTGATGAAGAGAAGGATCCCTGCGAAGAGGAGGAGGAAGAGAATCCCGCTCATCCAGTCAAGCACTCCCCGGAGCGATAGGACCGCGTAGAGCAGGGTTGCGGCAAGCATCAGGAGCGAGTCTTTCAGGAACCGGGGACGGAGTTCCCGGGCGGTCGCCAGGGACGGGCTGATAATGACGCAGAGGGCGAGGATGAGGCCGATGTTGGCGATGTTGCTCCCGACGATGTTGGCAAGACCGATCTCCGGGTTGCCGGTCAGGACTGCTTCGGTGGTGACCGTGAGTTCAGGCAGCGATGTCCCAAAAGCGATCACGGTGAGCCCGATGGTCCCCGGAGACACCCCCATCCGGAAGGCGAGGGTTTCGGCACCCCGGACGGCACCATCAGCACCGGCGACAAGGAGAAAGAGCCCGGCGGCAAAGAGGATGAGGGAAAAGAACATTCGTAATCTTCCACATTTGGCGCTGATGAAAAAAAAAGGTATCTTCGGCCCCGGTCATTTACCGGGCAACGCCCTAGGCGGGGTCAGGAAAAATCAGGAGAGGGCCGGGTTCTCCACCCGTCCCATGAACAGGATCAGCCCGGTCTCATCGTCCTGGATGAAGAAGAGGAACGGATGGTCGGCCCGGAATACCGGGACCGGATCAACCGGGGCAGACGCCCGCCCGACAATGACGGCGGTTGCAGCTGCCGCTTCGGTTCCTTCTTCATTCACATCGACGAATGCCTGGTGGATCACGTTCGTGATCAGGAGGTCACGGGTGCCGTCCATTCCCGAAAGATCGGCCGCACCTGTAAAGGCAGTTGGCATCCCCATTGCCGAGAGGGGACCGGACAGGAAGTATTTTGTCTCGAGCGTGAAGCGGGGGAGATACACCATGACCCGTTTCACGGTGAGGTTCTCCCGCAATTCGGCGAGCGTGTCGGCAGTGAGTGTTCCTTCAACAGCAGCCAGGGTTTCATCCCTGGGGAGGAGGACAAGCATTGACAGGGGTTTCCCGCTACCGGACTCGTACGGCATCATGAGCACCTGGAGGTCAGCGGTCTCCATGTACCCATAGGTGGCCTTTGTATCAGTCCGCTGCATCATGGGGATCTGCACGGTCGTGCCCCTACCGGTCCGGAACTCCTCCACGGTGGTCTTCTCCTCGTCGAACTGTTTCACCCAGGTTCCCTTGAAGTAGACCGCGTTCGTGATAACCAGGCGGGTCAGCGGAGTGATGGACCCGGCCGGGATCAGGTCCGTGATCTTTTCCCGGGTCTTCTCCTCGACCCACCGGTTGATGGTAATCCGTGATGCATCCGGGCTCCCTATGAAGTCGAGGTTGGTCGTCTTTGCACCGTAGGCCCGATCAGCCATGTCAATATAATCCGGTAGGAACGGGTAGGTCTGTTCAGCCCAGAGCGCATTTGCGGCATGGAGCGAATAAGCAGGAGAACCACTGTTGATCCCTGCAATGAGCTCTTTATACCCTTCTCTCATCGTGGCGGTGTCTTTTGGGAAGTGGAAGACTTCCCGGATCTCGTGTGCCGTATCCCCGCGGGCCCCTTCATAGGTAATTGCCAGCGCCGAGGAGATGCTGAACGGCGAGAAGAAGAGATTCTCCGCGTCGATTGCCTGGTCTTCTGACAGGTGTTTGTAGAGATCCAGGGCAAACTGGTTGTTGGCCGTAACGATGGGTGCCCGGTCATCAGCAGGTGGGACAGGAGGCGGGGGTTCCTGCCCAGCCTGAATATCGGGGTTGGTGCAACCAGCAAGCACGAACATGGCTATGAGGAGTGATGCCAGCACAGGGAGGGACATGGTTGTATAACTCATTGATCTGTACTTGGCAGATGTCAGGTTAAACCTGGCGTTAGGTGCGGGAATCTTGGGATTTATCCATCGACAGGTTGCGGATAGGGGCCAGGGCCCTGGAGCGGGTCATGCCCGGTGGTGGAAAAATGAGAGGGAGTATCTTCAGAGCGGACCGGTGAGGGTGGGCAGGAACAATCCGACAATGGTGGTCAGGATCCAGACCGCAACGGCGATTACCAGCGACTTGAACCAGCCGATCTTGTAGAAGAACTTCAGTGCCAGCAGCCATACGATGCCGGCAATAATGGCCGCGATCCAGCCTTTGCCCATCAGGGAGTAGGCGATGGTGTATATGATCGTGCCCGTGAGGGCGGCGAGAAGTGCCGTTCCTATGCCTTCTTTTTCTCCGAACAACTTTGCGATGAGGTAGATGATGATCGTTGAAATGATCAGCCCGACGATGAACATCAGGGCGGTGAAAACCAAGGATATCATAGGTCTGCATCTCTTTCCTGGTATTAATGTCTATCTGGCAGGAAAGGAGGATTATGGGTTATCGCCCCGGAAAAACCACTTGTTTCGGTTCAGCCTGGTTCCTCGGCGGGGAATCACACCGTTTCCGGGACGTGGGGCGGCGTCTTAAACGGGCCGGCGGTCAGGGTAACACCGATATTCCGTCCTTGTTGCACTCCTGGTGCCTAATAATAGAAGATCTGTATCCAGTCAAGGCCGGAATATGTATCCCGAAAGAGGATCCATTTCACCTGCTCCACCAGTTCCTGGTGGGTGCCTGTTCTCATTACCCGTGCAGGTCCTTCCCGGACCTTCTTCCTGGTCGTTAACAAGACAGATCCGGGTGCTTAAAAAAAGGTTTACGCATCACCCATGCCCGGCAGTTGAGGAACAACCCTTTTAGTGGCAGTCCCGGATCCTGCTCATCATGAATGCACGGCAGAGTGAATACCGATACCGGAGTGGCGGTGGGGGGCCAGGTCAGTCCAGGGTAAGGTTCCCAAAGTTACAGGGTCCTGGACCGTACCGCAACCTGTCGATAAATAAATCCCAACCCGGGATCTCAACCCGGGCGGGCGGGCTCTCGTCAGAAATTCTCCCGGACGAGGGGGATGCCGAACGATGCAAACCATCTGAGAAAGCGTAGGGGATCCTGCATTGCCGGCAACCTTCCACTCCGCTGGAGGTAGCCGTCCCGGACCGTCAGCCCGCCCCATGCAGCGAGGATATCCTGCCGGACCCTGTATGCCCTGTCCCGGTATTCGCCGATGGGGATACACCGTGCCAGCCTCCCGGACCGCCCTGGCCGGGCGCGCACGATGATGTCGCGGGGATTGCCCTTACGCCGGGTATGGGCATTCTCGTTCCACCGTTCGGGAGGCACGGATGCGGCGGAGAGCACTTCATCGACCTCGTAGAACCCGATCAGTGCATAAACCAGCTCCCGGTCTTCCGGCCAGATCGATCGCATCCCCGCGTAAAAGATGATGAAGTCCCCGGGGACCAATGCCTGCAGCGGGATGTTGCGGGGGTAGCGGTCGCCAAAGGTGAGGTACTTGAAGTCAGGGTCAAGGTGCATGGGTCTCCCCAGAAGATGGGGTGGGAGGGTGATCCCGAAGTCCTGCAGAGCAGGGATAAGCTCATCGAAGTCCCGGCACAGGCCGTCCCGGATGAGCAGTGGTTCTTCGGGGATGGGGACGTAGACGAACCTTCCCGAGCGGGGGTCGATGGGGGCATTCCAGCCGCCCGATGTGGAATCTATGCCGACCCGGACAAGGAGCCCGTTCATGGATGATATTTGCCATGGAAAGTAAGATAAAATCGAGCGTGGGATAGCAGGCCGGGCAACTATTCCGGCCCAGTGTTACACAACGATATTGAGGGATACCTGTTTTTGTACACCTATGGATCTCCAGGAATGTATCCGGTTTGCCAACGAGAACCCGGGGTAACTTTCATCGCGACAGCCGATGGCGACCAGCCGCGTGCCAGGGCATTTGCAATGTGGTTTGCGGACAGGCCGGGTTCCTATTACCACACGGGCACGCCCAAGCGTATCTACCACCAGCTGGTGAAGAACCCATCCGTGGATCTCTGTTTTTAATGCCCCGGGTGAACAGGGTGCCGGGAAGATGATGCGGCGGCGAGTTTTCCTGCAATGGGTGGGGCACCTGGAGCCCCCTGGAGCTCTTCGGTGGGAACAAACAGGGGACGACCGAATGTGGAGGGCATCGCCGCAGCACGGGCATTTGCACGGGAACCAGAGATCAGGGTTTTGGGGCGATGCCGGGGTCCTGGCACGCATCGCAAACGGTGTCTTGCCCCGTGCATCATTCTCCCTGCCGGGTGGGTAAAAGATTTATACCGGGGTAGTCCCTCATCCTTTCGGTGATGTTCATGATTCAGGAAGGAGTAACGTTTGACTTCGGGTATTGGACTGTAAAACCGGGTCTGGAAGACTTTTTTTTGGAAAAATGGCAGAAATTTGCACAATGGACCCTCAATCACTACAAGGGTATCCGATGGGTCTATATGGTCCGCGACCAGGAACGCAGTAATGAATTCATCTCCTTTGCACCATGGGATTCTCCCAAAAGCATTGCTGAATGGCGACAGTCTTCGAAGTATATTGCGGCTGTTGCCGAACTCAAAGATCTCTGCGAAGGGATCGAACCAGGCACCATGATCGAAGTAACGCACGTAAAACGGTAGGGGGGGGTTTAAAAGCATCAGCCCCGGGTCATCCCACCGGAGAGCTGCCGGATAGCCTCTCTTCCGAATAAATTCAACCGATTCCCTGTATTTTCGGTGTGTATCCTTTTTTGGAGTAAAACGTCTGGATCTGTTCGCATCGTGGAGATTCCGCGCAAATGCCCTTGCTGCGGCGACGTCCTCAGTATTCCGGGCACTCGGCACAGGTATTCTGTCGTTTTTCACGATAACAACAGATCTTCATAGCACATTTCGCCTTTGACAGGTCGCGCTTTCACTGTTCGTTCCCCAATTTACTTCCCTTGCATGTCGCTCCGTTAAAGGCATGGGCATGTCCTGGAGTATGCCTTGCAACATCCGATGAACCGGATGGGCGGTTCCCGATTCTTTGCCGATGCCTCTTCTTGGAACGTTCTATATCATATGGTGCTGTCTCACTCGACGACTCAGTGAATGACCTGATCTTCTTCTATCAACTTCCTCTTCGTACGAACAGATGACGCACCCTGCCAACCGGTGTGCGGTTGGGAGCCGGCGTTTCAGCATCGCCTGGTTGCCAGCCCCCTGCAAGGTTCCATCCGTGAACCATGGTCGGAGGTGGGTGAGTGACAAAGACCTTTTTTTCCGGTTTCCTCGTGGTGGCAGAGCCCAGGCCATTGCTGCCCTGGCGGAAGTCTCGTGGTTGTAGGGCGGACTCTGGCTACCTGATCGGGAGTCGATCTCCAGCTCATCGTAACTGCTTCTGCCGCAGTCAGACGATGTCCAGTGCCACCAATTCCTCGATCTCCTCTTCCGCTTCATCCTTCGTCCGACGGTTCCTTCCAGACCGGCGAGCTGTTTTCGGGTTGAACACTCCTCTTACCCACTCAATAAATCCCATGTCCGGCACTCCTCCGGGCTTTATTGTCGATCCTGATAGTTGCTCGACACTGCAGGCACTTAATACGAACGGGTCTCCTGGATCTCCCGATGAGGGCAAGCTTCGTTCCCATGTAGGTCCGCTCGCTGCCGCATCGGGGACAGGTCACCCGTATGCTGGTTTCATCCATCGCCACCCTCCCTGCTCCCGGAAATGGGGGCCGCCGTACAGCCCTCATACCGGAGAGTGTCCTTTCCTGTCACCCGCTGATCTGTTCGGAACGGCTGACAGTACTTCCGATCTCCGCATGAAGGGAAAAACCAGGGCTGCATGGATGGTGAAAGTGATACGCTGACCGTTACGGGGCGGCAGAGGCGAGGACCGCTTCATTCAGCAAAAGATCGGATTGTCGTGCTGGTATCCACCGTTATCGCACCCGGATCGGGCGCGTATCCGTTCCAGGACATCCGGATCCCCTGCCTATTTATGCGATGCACAACTATCAGGTAGCGATCGAGCCATGAGAAATACCACTGATCTGGTGAACGAGATGCTTGCCGAGGCAAAGACGGCCTGGCTGATGGCCATTGTCGTGGGATTCGAGACGGAAACAAAGTTTGTGTTCAGCACCGGCAGGCAACCGCTGGAAGAACTGAACCAACTGGTTCAGCGTGGCGGATCACCTGTCGGGCTCCTGAAATTTGAGAAGGAAGGGGACATGATCACTGGGAAATACCGCCCGTTTGAGGAATATCACGGTGTTCAATGGGTGGAAGAATACCTTGCCGGGCTTCTCGATAATTCCGAGGCGATCATCGCACAAAGCCAGCAGCAGGGATGAAATCATCTCGTATTTTTTAAGAATCCGTTTTCATTCCGGGATATGGTGCCATTTATCCCCAAAATCCAATAAGGATTTAAACGGGAAAATATGACCAAACCCACCTGCCCAAAATATGCCGGGAAAAGGTTATATAAAATGAGTAAGGGCAGGAGATGATTACGCCCGATGCGAGTGTGACTTTTTTCTTCATACCCTTCTTCTTCGTTTCACAAGGCAGGAGTGGTGGGAGATAACCCGCCTGTTTCTGATGGGATAAAACTCAAATTCGATTGTTGAGTGACCCCGTTTCGTCAAAAAACGGGTATTGCGGGCACTTTTAAAATCTGAACGGTTGTGGAGGCTGACGATGGGGAGGACGCCCCAGTGAAAGGAGTGATGCTGTTTTCATTACTTCAGTGTGTGGATAGGAGACCGGATATGCAGGTATCGAAGTGGTGTAGTGTCCTTCCCTGGAAGATCATTCCTCTCCCACTCCTTTTTCACCAACCACCCATTCCATCCGTCTCCTGCACCGGTAACAGAATTCCGGGCCTTTCCGGTCGGTGTCCCCGATCCAGTTTGAGAAGTACATTACATAACCCCCTTTTGAGATCCTGATGGATCCAGCGCTAAATTAGCATTAATATTCAGAATCAGAGGATAAATGCGCTCCCCGACAAAAAGTACAGTTAATAATCGACTAAAATACAGAAATGAGCAAGATTAAACCGTAAAATTGATCGTACTCAAGGGAGCATTCATATTTGAACACAAATGAACACTCCCATCATAGTAGATCCCGAA